>CAJDUN010000031.1_pt1 | contig 29849 bp, 27 predicted proteins | sample 7390741 | NCBI WGS metagenome assembly CAJDUN01 (sample SAMEA7055660, study PRJEB34461) | soil metagenome | biome: terrestrial ecosystem; feature: Peninsula; material: soil | place: Antarctica | collected 2016 | reverse complement strand
GCTGCAAGATTGAGAGAGCCTGCTCCTAGTACGAGAGGACCGGAGTGGACGCACCTCTGGTGTATCGGTTGTCACGCCAGTGGCATTGCCGAGTAGCTATGTGCGGAAGAGATAACCGCTGAAAGCATCTAAGCGGGAAACTCGTCTCAAGATGAGTCTTGCCGGGGCCTTGAGCCCCCTGAAGAGTCGTTCTAGACCAGGACGTTGATAGGATGGGTGTGGAAGCTGGGTAACCAGTTAAGCTAACCATTACTAATTGCTCGTGCGGCTTGACCCTATAACCTTGACCAAAGTCAGGGAAGTGTTCCGCGTTACCGTTCTTCGAACGTTGACGCATCAAGTATCTGATTCCCGCGCAAGCGGTCGACTCTGCGAATTGGCTTACCGGCCGAAGTGCCGGAAGCGTCGGTTATGCCTGATGACCATAGCGAGGTGGTACCACTCCTTCCCATCCCGAACAGGACAGTGAAACGCTTCAGCGCCGATGATATTGCGGGTTCCCGTGTGAAAGTAGGACATCGTCAGGCTATTAATACTTTGAAGGCCTCCGTCAAATCGACGGAGGCCTTTTTTATTTCTGCAATGACTTCAATCGAATGCTGGCACGCATTCAACAGCTGATTGTTCTGGCGCTCTTGACTGCGCAAGCGATTGCAATCGCTATGGCGGCGCTTATAGGCGCTCCGCGCCTTGCTGCGCTGGTTCCGTTGGTGGCCGTGGGCGGATTCCTCGCCGTGCTCGCGGTCGAGTTCTGGGTCCTTCGACGCTCGTACGCCGCCGCCGATCCCCTGCGCCCGCGGATGCGGGAGCTCGCGACCGCATGGATCGGCGAAGTCTGCGCTGCCCCCCGCGCATTTCTCTGGCGTCAGCCTTTCTTCGAGAGCGCCATCGTCGACCACGTCGACGAGTCGTCGCGAGGGCGTCGCGGCGTGGTCCTGGTCCATGGTTTTTTTTGCAACCGCGCCATCTGGAACCCGTGGTTGATTCGATTGAAGCGACAGCAGATGCCATTCATCGCCGTCAACCTCGAGCCTGTCCTCGGGTCGATCGATGACTATCGGGCCACGATCGGCGCGGCTGTCGACCGGCTGCGCGAGGCGACGTCTCTGCCGCCAGTGATCGTCGCCCACAGCATGGGTGGCCTCGCCGTTCGCGCGTGGCTCGCGACGCGAAGCGATCCGGCTGTCGTGCACCGTGTCGTGACCATCGCTTCACCTCACGCCGGCACCCGTCTGGCGCGCCGCAGCGTGGCCCGAAACATCGGCGAAATGCGCATCGGCAGCGCCTGGCTCGCGGACCTGTCGTCGCGCGAGTTGCCCGCGGCGCGCTCCCGCTTCATCTGCTTCTGGAGCCACTGCGACAACATCGTCTTTCCGACCCGTACCGCGACGTTGCAGGAGGCCGACAACCGGCATCTGCCTGCGACGGCGCACGTGCAGATGGTTCTTCACCCCACGGCGATCGACACGGTGCTCGAACTCGTGTCGTGATGGGCTACTCGGCGTCGATGCCCTTCGCGAGATGCAGGGTGGCGGTGACCGACAGGTTCAGCAGCACGGAGATCTCGTTGATGTCGTCGGGCACCGCGGCGTTGTCCCATCCGTTGGCGGTGTGCCGCGCCAGGCGAGCCGAAAGCGCGACCGTGCGCGCGCCGGCGTTGCCCGCCTGCGCCTCGCGCCCGGCCTCCGACAGCAGTCGCGGCAATTGCCAGGCGGAGATCAGCGCCTCCTGAAGCGACGCGAGGTCGATGTTGAGCACCTGCTGCTGCGCGGCGCTCGACCGGACGGTGGCGTCGTCGCTCAGGATCTTCTCGATCGCCAGCGCGAGCCTGGGCGCATGGCACCACAGCAGCAGTTCGGCGAACTCGTGCAGCAGCGCCGCGGCATGGATCGTGGCGGCGTTCGGATCGGTGCGATGAATGGCGAACGCGAGCGCGAACCGCGCCCCGCGATGCGCCCGCCGGAGCACGCGGCCGACGCCGGCCAGCGCGTGCTCGTCGCCGGAGAGCCGTTCCTCGACCGCCTCCTGCCCCGCAAATGCGCGGAAGAAGGGCGGGATGCCCATCATCACCAGCGCCGCGATGATCGTCTCGACGCCCGTCTCGACGCGTCGACTGCGATGGGCCGACGCGTAGATCAGGATCTTCAGCGTCATCAGTGGATCGCCGCCGATCATCTCGCCGATGCTGTTGGCGTCGGTCGCATCCTCGTTCTCGCTCAAGGCCGCGATCGCGTCGACGGTTTCGCGAAGCACGGGGATATCCGCCTCGCGGAATCGGTGGATCCAGGCGGACAGATCGGGGAGCGGTCGAACGATTTCGGCGGGCGCAGGCAACGAACTCGTCATCGGACCTCCTGACGCGGGGCGGCTGCTACGACGATATCGGCACGGCGTCGCACCGGTTGAGCGCCGCGGCTGCGGACGGCACTGGCGGCGGGAAAGGCATCACACACGCAGCACCCAGCCGACGTCGGCCGGCACCTGGCCATCGAGCAGGGACAGATAGGTCGCGCGCACGGCGTCTCGCCCTTCGCCGCTCGACACGCGCAGCCAAGGCTGCTCCGGATCGGCGACGCGCGCGACGAACGCCGTCCACGCCTCGGCCAGGCGCGCGTGAAACGTCTTCGCGCCCCACTCGTCGATGCGCTTTTGCGCCTGCGTCGGCGCGAAGAAAAGCACCGGCTTCGGGCCGGCCAGGCCCTTGGCGCTGCCGAGCTCCTGCCAATGCGTCGCTCCGACCGAGCAGCTGTAGGCCAGGCGCTCGTTCCAGCGACGATGCACCGCATCGCGCAGGCCGACGTCGCCGCTCATGTCGACGTAGACCACCGGCTCGTCCACCGGCGCCGTCGCGACGTCGTCGTACGCGATCACGTCGTCGTAGCAGCCGAGCCGACGCGTGAACGCCAGGTTCCCGGGCGACGTGAGTCCCACCGTGCGCGGCCGGGCCGACGGGCCGCCGCGCCGGGCCAGGCAGAAGGCGAGGCCGTAGGCGGTCTTGCTCGACGCGCTCGCGATCACGACGCTCTTCGCCCCGAAGAAGGCGCTGTCGGCGAGGAAGTCGTCGATCAGGAACGACGTCGTGAAGAGCGGGCGCAAGAGCGCGATCAACGGCTCGTCCGCGGGTCGATCGTCATCGCGCAGGAGGTAGCGGTTGTAGATGCCCGGCAGGGCGCGTCGGTGACCGGCGCCGTCGTCGAAACCGCGGGGCGACACCGACGCGGGCTCGAGGTCGACTTCGTCGGCCATCGGGAAGTAGCCGTACAGCCTTCGGCCGGCCGCGACGCCGTCGTGTCGCGACTCGCTCACCGTCGCGAAGCCCCAGACCGGCACGCAGCCCGTGCGGTCGTCGCCGCTCGGAAAGAAGTCCCAGTAGTGCATCGCCTCACCGAAGGCCGCGTAGGTGATGTTGTTCGAGGTCAGCGCGAAGCGGTCGATGCGCACCCGCACCCGACCGGCGGGCAGGGCCGTCGCAACTCGATCGAGCCACTGGGTGTGGCGAAGATCCTTGCGGTCGACGACGAACGCGGCGCTCATATGATCCCTTCTCCAGACGGACGCATGCGATGGTGACATTCCCCGGCAACGGGCAGCTTCCCTCGCTCGGCCTCGGCACCTGGAGGATGGGTGAGTCGGCGGCCCGGCGCAAGAGCGAGATCGAGGCCGTCCGGTTCGCGCTCGACAGTGGCTGGCGTGTCATCGACACCGCCGAAATGTACGGCGACGGCCGGGCCGAGGAGATCGTCGGCGTGGCGGTGCGCGAGGCGTTGCGCGCTGGCACAGTCTCGCGCGGCGAGCTCTTCGTCGTGAGCAAGGTCTATCCCCACAACGCGACGGCGCGCGGCACCGCGCAGGCCTGTGAGCGCAGCCTCGCGCGACTCGGACTCGACCATCTCGACGCCTACCTGCTTCACTGGCGCGGCAGCGTGCCGCTCGAAGTCACCGTCGAAGCGCTCGAGGCGCTGCAGCAGCGCGGCCGCATCGGGTCCTGGGGCGTCAGCAACTTCGACGTCGACGACATGGAAGAGCTCCTGCGGATTCCGGGTGGCGAGCAATGCGTCACCAACCAGATCTACTACTCGCTCGGCTCGCGCGGGCCTTCGTTCGAGCTCGTACCGTGGCTGCAGCAGCATCGGGTCGCCACCATGGCCTATTCGCCGATCGACCAGGGCGCGCTCGCCCGCAACGCCAAGCTGCGCGACATCGCCGCGCGGCGCGACGTCACGCCGGCGCAGATCGCCCTGGCCTGGCTCATGGCGCAGGACGGGGTGATGGCCATCCCGAAGGCCGTCGGCGAAGCGCACCTGCGCGAGAACTTCGCGGCGCAGGCGCTCGTTCTCACCGATGCCGACTGCGCCCAGATCGATGCCGCTTTCCCGCCGCCGAGGCGGCGTTCGCCGCTGGTCATGATCTGATCTACTGGAACGCGACTTCCGCGAAGCTGCGCAGCTTCCTGCTGTGCAGCTGGTCGACACCGGCCTCGCGCAGCAGCTCGATGGCACGGACGCCGATGCGCAGGTGCTGGTCGACCCGCTCGCGGTAGAAGTGGTTCGCCATGCCCGGCAGCTTGATCTCTCCGTGCAGCGGCTTGTCGCTGACGCAGAGCAGCGTCCCGTAGGGCACGCGGAAGCGAAAGCCGTTGGCGGCGATGGTCGCGCTTTCCATGTCGAGCGCGATCGCGCGGCTCTGGCTGAAGCGGCGCTCCGGCGTGCTGATGGCGTGCCGCGACGGCAGCAGCTCCCAGTTGCGGTTGTCGGTGCTGGCGACGGTGCCGGTGCGCATGATCCGCTTCAGCTCGTAGCCCTCGAGCTGCGTCACCTGGGCGACCGCCGCCTCGAGCGCGACCTGCACCTCGGCGAGCGCCGGGATCGGCACCCAGAGCGGCAGGTCCTCGTCGAGGACGTGGTCCTCGCGCACGTAGCCGTGAGCGAGCACGTAGTCGCCGAGCTGCTGCGTGTTGCGCAGGCCCGCGCAGTGGCCGAGCATCACCCAGGCGTGCGGGCGCAGCACGGCGATGTGGTCGGTGATCGTCTTCGCGTTGGCCGGCCCGACACCGATGTTGACCATCGTGATGCCGCTGCCGTCGTCGCGGACGAGGTGGTAAGCGGGCATCTGCGGCAGGCGCGGCGGCGGCGCGCCGAGATCGTCGCCCGGGCGCGCCGCGGCGCCCTTCGGCCGCTCGATCACGTTGCCCGGCTCGACGAACGCGTCGTAGTGCGCGCTGCCCGGAGCGCCGGCCATCGCCTCGTGCCCGAGGCGCACGAACTCGTCGATGTAGAACTGGTAGTTGGTGAAGAGGACGAAGTTCTGGAAGTGCTCGGGGTCGGTGCCGGTGTAGTGGCGCAGGCGGTGCAGCGAGTAGTCGACGCGCGGCGCGGTGAAGAGGGCGAGCGGATGGGCCTCGCCCGAGCGCGCGACGTAGGTGCCGTTGGCGATGCCGTCGTCCATCGCGCCGAGGTCGGGCAGGTCGAACAGGTCGCGCATCAGCAACCGCTTGTCGGCGTCGAGGTGGCCCTCGATGTGGTCGTGCTCGGCGAAGGAGAAGTGCACCGGGATCGGCTGCTGGCTGGTGCCGACCTCGAGCGCGACGCCGTGGTTCTCGAGCAGCAGCCGGAACTGCTCGAGGTAGTAGCTCGCGAACAGGTCGGGCCGCGTGACCGTCGTCTCGTACGTGCCCGGGCCCGCGACGAAACCGTAGCTGAGGCGCGAATCGGCGCGCGCGACCGTGTCGGTGCGCACGCGAACGAAGGGATAGCAGCCGCGCACGCGCCCGCCCGGCGCCACGCCATTGACGAAACTCTGCAGCGCGCCGCGCAGATGGTCGACGCTGCCGTCGTAGATCTCGCGAACGCGAGCGAGCGCGGCGGCGGCGTCGTCGAAACGGGCCGGAGCGATGAACGGGGGAACGAGGGGCACGGAGAGTCTTTCGGGAGACGGCAAGGCGCTAGCCGACCTTCGTGAAGCTGACGATGTCGAGCGGCGCCGCCAACAGCGGCCCGGCGCTGGCGATGGCGGCGGCGACGTGGGGCGTCTTCATGTGCGCGTCGACGTCGGCCTGCGTCTGCCACGCCTCGACCGTGCGAAATGCATGCGGCTTGTCGGCTCGCTGGTACAGCTCGTAGCTGACGCAGCCGGCCTCGGCGCGCGTCTTTCCGGCGAGCTCGACGAGCTGATCTCGCACGGCCGCGGCGTGTTCCGGCTTGACCTCGATCGAAGCCATCACGTGAACCATGGGTCGTCTCCTCGTCGGCGCGTGCAAAATCGCCCGCAAAGCCGATGATGCCGCACCTCGATGACGCCTCCATGGCCTGCCGAACACGGCCGCGACCCAATCCGATGACCGACGTCGCGAGATCTGCCACCCGGGCGCCGCGATGAAGGTCCTCGTTCTCGGCGCCGGTGTGATCGGCGTCACCACGGCCTACGAGCTCGCCGGTGCCGGCCACGAGGTCGTGGTCGTCGATCGCCAGACCGCCCCCGCCCTCGAGACGAGCTTCGCCAACGCCGGAGAGGTCTCGCCCGGCTATTCGGCGCCCTGGGCCGGCCCCGGCGTGCCGTTGAAGGCGATCAAGTGGCTCGCGATGCACCACCGGCCGCTCGTCATCCGTCCGCACATCGACGCCGCGACGGTGCGCTGGGTGCTGGCGATGCTGCGCAACTGCACGGCGGCACGCTACGAGATCAACAAGCGACGCATGGTGCGCCTGGCCGAATACAGCCGCGACTGCATGCGCGAGCTGCGCGCCGCGACCGGCATCGCCTACGACGAGCGCATGCAGGGCACGCTGCAGCTCTTTCGCACCCAGAAGCAGCTCGACGGGAGCGCAAGCGACATCGCCATCCTGAAGGAGAGCGGCGTGCCCTTCGAGTCGCTCGACCGCGACACCTGCATCCGTCACGAGCCGGCGCTGGCGCGGGTGCGCGAGAAGTTCGTCGGTGGCCTGCGCCTGCCCGGTGACGAGACCGGAGACTGCTTCAAGTTCACGCAGCGTCTGGCGGAGATGGCCAAGGGGCGCGGCGTCGAGTTCCGATTCGGGACGACGATCCGCTCGATCGACCGCAGCGGTGATCGGATCGGCGGCGTCGTCGTCGACCAGGGCGCGGTGCTGCAGGCGGACGCCTACCTCGTCGCCCTCGGCAGCTACTCGCCGCTGCTCGTCGCACCGCTCGGCCTGCGCTTGCCGATCTATCCGGTCAAGGGCTATTCGATCACGGTGCCGATCGTCGACGCCAGCGGCGCGCCGGAGTCGACGGTGATGGACGAGACCCACAAGGTCGCGGTCACGCGGCTGGGCGATCGCATCCGCGTCGGCGGCACGGCCGAGCTCGCCGGCTACTCGCTGAAATTGCACGAGGCGCGCAGGCAGACGCTCGAGCACGTCGTCACCGATCTCTTTCCCGGCGGCGGCGACGTCGCCCGGGCCGAGTTCTGGTGCGGCCTTCGGCCGATGACGCCCGACGGCACACCGATCGTCGGCAAGACGCCATTTCCCAATCTCTTCCTTGCGACCGGCCACGGCACGCTGGGTTGGACGATGGCCGCCGGGACCGGACGGGTCCTCGTCGACGTGATCTCGGGTCGTGCGCCCGCGATCGACCTCGACGGCCTGACGATCGCACGCTATCGCGGCGACGCCGGCCGATCCTGAGCGTGCCGACACGCAGCGACGTCCGTTCGCCGCTCACCGGCAGCGTCGTCGCGGTCCTGGTCGACATCGGCCAGTCCGTCGAGCGCGGCACGGTGCTCGCAATCCTCGAGTCGATGAAGATGGAGCACGAGATCCGCGTCGAAGACGCCGGCCGCGTCGCGTCGCTCGCGACCCGGGTCGGCGAAGTCGTCGCTGCGGGCGATCTCCTCGCGACGATCGATCGCGACGAGAGTCGGCGCGAGCCATCGTCGCCGAGCAGACCGGCATCCGCGTCGACGCGCGAGCCCTTGCGCGTCGACCTCCTCGAGCTGCAGGCGCGCCACGCACTGCTGGCCGACGCCAGTCGTCCCGAGGCCGTCGCGAAGCGCCACGCGCTCGGCCTGCGCACGGCGCGCGAGAACATCGACGACCTGTGCGACGAGGGCAGCTTCGTCGAGTACGGCGCGCTCGCCCATGCGGCGCAGCGCGGCCGGCGCGAGCTCGACGACCTGATCCGCAACACGCCGGCCGACGGCATGGTCACCGGCATCGGCAGCATCGACGCGGCCCGCTTCGGCGCCGAGCGCTCGCGCGCCGTCGTCATGGCCTACGACGCGACCGTGCTCGCCGGCACGCAGGGCTTTCGCAACCATCAGAAGACCGACCGATTGCTTGCGATCGCGTCGGAGCAGCGCCTGCCGGTCGTGCTCTTCGGCGAGGGTGGCGGCGGCCGCCCGGGCGATGTCGACTTGGCCGTCATCGCCGGCCTGCATGTGCCGACCTTCGCCAGCTTCGCGCGCCTGAGCGGCCGCGTGCCGCTGATCGCCGTCGTCGCCGGGCGCTGCTTCGCGGGCAACGCGGCGCTGGTCGGATGCTGCGACGTGATCATCGCCACACGCAGCAGCTCGATCGGCATGGGCGGCCCGGCGATGGTCGCAGGCGGAGGGCTCGGCGTGTTCACGCCGGAGTCGATCGGGCCGGGCGACGTGCAGTCGTGCTCGGGCGTGATCGACGTGCTCGTCGAGGACGAGGCCGAAGGCGTCTCGGCCGCGCGTCGCTGCCTGGGCTTCTTTCGCGGCCCGGTCGCCGCCGTCCCCGATCCCCGCGACCCGGCCGCGCTGCGCGAGCTGCTCCCCGCCAACCGCCAGCGCGTCTACGACATCCGCGCCGTGGTCGCCGCGCTCGCCGACGTTGATTCGACGCTCGAGCTGCGCGCCGGCTTCGGCGCCGGCGTCGTCACCGCGCTGGCGCGCATCGACGGACGCTCGGTCGGCATCCTCGCCAGCAACCCGGCGCACCTCGGCGGCGCGATCGACGTCGACGCCGCCGACAAGGCGGCGCGCTTCATGCAGCTCTGCGACGCGCACGGCCTGCCGATCGTCTCGCTCATCGACACGCCCGGCTTCATGGTCGGCCCGGAGATCGAGACCCGCGGCCAGGTGCGCCACGCGAGCCGGATGTTCGTCGTCGGCGCGCAGCTGCGCGTGCCCGTGGTGGCGCTCGTGCTGCGCAAGGCCTACGGCCTCGGCGCGATGGCGATGGCCGGCGGTGGCCTGCACGCACCCGTCGCGACGGCCGCCTGGCCGAGCGGCGAGTTCGGCGCGATGGGGCTCGAAGGCGCGGTCGAGCTCGGCTATCGAAAGGAACTCGCTGCCGCCGCCGAGGGAGCCGAGCGCGACGCGCTGCGCGCGCGCCTGGTCTCGCAGCAGTACGAGAAGGGCAAGGCGATCAACCTCGCCTCGACGCTGGAGATCGATGCCGTCATCGATCCCGCCGAGAGCCGTCGCTGGATCGCTTCGGTGCTGTCGTCGACGCGCATCGCCGAGCGTGATACGGGGCGGTTCGTCGACCCCTGGTAGGAACGGGTCGCGGTGCTAGTGCAGCCGGCGCGACGAATCTCCGGGCGCCGGATCCTGGGCGCCCGGTGCCGCGCTGCCGGCGCGGCCGGCGTTGCTCATCGCCAGCGCCTTGCCGTCGAGCCCGGCGAACAGCTTGGCCGCGCGCACCTTCAGCTCGAGCAGCTCGGTCGGATTGACGAAGTACGTGCCTCGCATCACGTCGACGTCGATGCGGAATTCCACGTCCTTGCCGTCGCTGGTGAGGGTGCCGCAGGTGAACTCGTACTGCTCGTCCGCGGCCGGCATGCCGAGCTGTCCGCCACGCTCGACGTCGTAGCGCACATCGAAGATCTCGCCGCTGGCGAGGTCGAGCGAGCCGGTCGATCGGATGATGTCCTCCGACAACTCGTCGAGGATGACGATAGGAACCTTGAGGTTGATGGCGGGCTTCCGTTGAAAGTAAAAACGCGCACCTGGACAGGCGCGCGTATCGATTCTGGCACGCGCGTTCGTGACGACGGGCAGGTGCGGATCGGCGGCGCGCGCTTGGGATCGATCTACAGGTCGCCCGGCACGAGGGTGTCCGGCCAACGCGATCCCTGCAGGCCGGGCGAGGCGGCTTCGTAGCCGACGGCGAGCTCGTCTCGACACGCCGACCCGTCGGTGGCGAATTCGCCCTGCGGCGGATGGCCGCCGAAATACCAGCGGCCAACGTCCTTGATCCAGTCTTCGTCGTTTGCCATGTCACTTCTCCGGCTCGATGCAACCTAGTGTCTTGTCCTGACTGTCCGGTGTCCGGTCGAGCACAGCCATCGGAATGCGGTACGACCTGAAGTAGGACCGCACCTACCGCGCCTGTCGTCGGCGTCTTCCGACAGCGATCACGGCGCCCGGCTCACGGCATTCGAGGGTGGCGCGGGCCATGAGGCGAGCCGCGTCGTGCGAAGCTGAAGCCGTCGAATGACGCCGATCCGTGCCGTCGGCGGCGCCCTGGCGGGCAACAACGTCGAGCGCAACTACAAGGAAGACGTTTCCGGCCATCGGGTCGTGGTCGTCTCGACAACCGCCGTACCCGCGTGTTCGACCGCACCGAGGTCGGCAATCTGGACGTGGACGATCTCGTCCAGCTCGACGCGAATTCCTTCCATCGCGCCTGACGTGATAGCGTCCTGCGCATGGCCAAAGCGTCCGCTCGCATCCACGTCGGCGTCGGCGGCTGGGTCTACGAGCCTTGGCGCCAGACCTTCTATCCGCCCGGGCTGCCGAAGGTCCGGGAACTCGAATACCTGAGCCGTCGCGTCACCGCGATCGAGATCAATGCGACGTACTACCGGACGCAGAGCCCGGCGAGTTTCGCGAAGTGGCGCGACGCGACGCCCGAAGGATTCACCTTCTCCGTCAAGGCAAACCGGTTCGCGACCAATCGGCGCGTGTTGGCCGAGGCGGGCGAATCGGTCGAGCGCTTCGTGAACAGCGGACTGGCCGAGCTGGGGCCGAAGCTCGGCCCGCTCGTCTGGCAGTTCGCGACGACGAAGGCGTTCGACGCCGACGACTTCGGCGCCTTCCTCGCTCTCTTGCCACGAAGTGCCGGCGGTGTTCCGCTCCGCCACGCGATGGAGGTGCGTCATCCGAGCTTCACGAACGCCAACTACCTGGCGCTCGCCCGGCGTCACGGCGTGGCCACGGTCTTCGCCGACTCCGACGACTATCCATCCTTCGCGGACCTGACCGCGGATTTCGTCTATGCCCGGCTCATGAAGAGCGAGTCGTCTTTCGAGAGCGGTTACGCGCCGGAGCGGATCGCGGACTGGGCCACGAGTGCCGAACTCTGGTCGAACGGCAGCGAGCCCGAGGGCCTTCCCCGCGTCGAGCCGGCGAATGAGACCACGACCTCGGCCCGCGAGGTCTTCATGTTCTACATCAGCGGCGCGAAGGAGCGCGCGCCGGCGGCCGCGGTTGCGACCCTGTCAGCACTCGGCTTCTCGCCGACGTCCGGCTGACCGCGCGAAGATCGCGAAGGCAAAGGCCCGCTCGCGCATGGCGAGCGGGCCTTGAGCCCGCGTAGACGATGAGTCTCTATGCGCCTCGGCCGCGGCCGAACAGGAACGTGGCGATGGCGAGGATGATGAAGACGACGAACAGGATCTTGGCAATGCCCGCGGCGCCGGCGGCGATGCCACCGAAACCGAACAGCGCGGCAATCAGCGCGATCACGAAGAAGACGACGGCGTAGTGAAGCATGTTGGAACTCCTGGTGCGCCGGGGGCGCAGTCATTGATGGGACGATGAGATCTTCGCGGTCCGTGGCCGCCTTGCCGATAGGTTGAGCCGCTGACGCCGTGTCGGGGGCACGACCCCTGCGCTGTCGGACCCCTCCGACCCCGCAACCCCCGGGCCAGCGTGTCAAACTCGCAGATCAGCCCGCTGCCCGCCCCGACGATGCCCGATTCCGCCGCCGATGCTTCCGCGTTTCCCATGCCCGGTGCCGAGGCCGGCGCCGAGCGGCCGCCGCGTCCCGCAGCGACGATCGTCGTCATCCGCGACGGCGCGCGCGGCATCGAGGTGCTGCTGTCGCGCCGGGCCGAGCGTGGCGACCACAACAGCGGAGCGTGGGTCTTTCCCGGCGGCATCGTCGACAAGGGCGATGCCGGTGCCCATGCCTGCTGCGACGCGCTCGACGACGTCGAAGCCAGCCGCCGGCTCGGACTGGCGTCGGGCGGCCTCGACTACTACGTCGCCGCCGTGCGCGAGTGCTTCGAGGAGTCGGGCCTGCTCTTCGCACGTGGGAGCGGCTCGGCTCTCGCCGATCTCGACGGCGCCGATGCCGCGCGTCTCGGCCCGTGGCGCGGCGCATTGCATCGCTGCGAGCACAGCGTCGCCGAGTTCTGCGCGCAGGAGGGTCTGCGCCTGGCGGTCGACCGGCTCGTCTACCTGAGCCACTGGCTGACGCCGCTCGGGCGCGCCAAGCGCTTCGACACGCGCTTCTTCATCGCCGCGGCGCCGCCGGCGCAGACCGCGGCGCACGACGGTGCCGAGCTGGTCGAACAGCTCTGGATCGCGCCCGGCGAGGCGCTGGCGCGCAGCACGTCCCTGAAGCTCCTGACGCCGACGCAGAAGTCGCTCGAGCTCGTGTCCCGCTTCGCCGACGTCGCCCAGGCGATGGCGTGGGCGCAGGCGCCGCGCGAGGTCGGGCTCGTGATGCCGCGCGTCGCCAACGGCCGCGGGGGATTTCGTCCGGTGCTGCCCGACGAGCACGCCTGGGCCGAGCTCGGCCGGATCGATCCGGCCGGTCATGGCCACGGCTCGTACGACATCGTCACCGACCGGCCGGTGCGCCTGTCGGAGCGGGTGATCCGGGTCAGTGCCGGCAACGGCAGCATCATGACCGGCCCGGGCACGAACACCTATCTCATCGGTGCCGCCGATGCCGAGGGATGGGCCGTGATCGACCCGGGGCCGGCGCTCGACGCGCACGTCGACGCGATCCTCGCCGCCGCACCCGGACCGATCGACCGCATCTTCGTCACCCATACGCACAACGACCACTCGCCGGCGACGCTCGCCTTGAAGGCGCGCACCGGCGCGACGGTGTTCGGCCTCGCGCCGCTCCATCCCGAGTGGCAGGACCCGAGCTTCGCCGCCGACGTCACGCTGCGCGGCGGCGAGCGCATCGCGCTCGGCGAGTCGACGCATCTCTCGGTGATCCACACGCCCGGCCACGCGAGCAACCATCTCTGCTATCTGCTCGAGGAAGAGAAGACGCTCTTCACCGGCGACCACGTGATGCAGGCGTCGACCGTCGTCATCAATCCGCCCGACGGCGACATGACGGCCTACCTCGCCTCGCTGCGCTCGCTGTTCGACCTCGATCTCGACTGGCTCGCGCCGGGGCACGGCTTTCTCATGGCGAAGCCGCGCGAAGCGATGGCGGCGATCGTCGCGCATCGGCTCAAGCGCGAGGCCAAGGTGCTGGCGGCGCTCGAGGCGCTCGGCCCCGCGCCGATGCCGGCGCTGCTCGCGCAGGTCTACGCCGACGTGCCCGCGAAGCTGCATCCGGTGGCCCTGCGCTCGCTCACCGCGCACCTGCTGAAGCTGCAGGCCGAGCGTCGCGCCGACGAGTCCGGGGGACGCTGGTCGCTGGCGGCGGCGAGCTAACGCGCGAAGCCGGCGCCGAGCGCCGACAGCGCGTCGACGTCGGTGGTGGAGAAGCCCCAATCGCGCAGCGCCTCTGCGCCGCCCTGTCCGCGCTCCGGCGGCGGCGTGCGCGCCTGGCCCGGCGTGCGCGCGAAGCGAGGCGCCGGTGCCGGCTGGTCGACGCCACCGAGGGAGACGCTGCCCGAGCGCGCGACCACGTGCGGATGGGCGCGCGACTCGGCGAAGGTGAGGATCGGCGCGAAGCACGCGTCGGAGCCTTCGAACGCGGCGACCCACTCGTCGCGGCTGCGCTCCTTGAACCGCGCGGCCAGCACCGCGCGCAGCTGCGGCCAGGTCGCGCGATCGTTCTGCACGGCGCAAAGCGACGCCTCGAGGCCGAGGCGCGCGATCAGCTCGGCGAAGAACTTCGGCTCGATCGCGCCGACCGCGACGTGCCTCCCGTCGCCGGTCTCGTAGGTGTCGTACCACGGCGCGCCCGAGTCGAGCACGTTGGCGCCGCGCGTCTCGCTCCACTGGCGCGACGCTGCAAGGCCCGCGAACATCGTCGACAGCACGGCGGCGCCGTCGACCATGGCCGCGTCGACGACCTGGCCGTGGCCGCTGCGGCGCGCCTCGATCACGCCGCAGGCGATGCCGAACGCGAGCAGCATGCCGCCGCCACCGAAGTCGCCGACGAGGTTGAGAGGCGGCACCGGCGCTTCGCCCGCGCGGCCGATCGCGTGCAGCACGCCGGAGAGCGCGATGTAGTCGATGTCGTGTCCGGCGCGCGGCGCGAGCGGCCCGTCCTGACCCCAGCCGGTCATGCGCCCGTAGACCAGGCGCGGGTTGCGCGCAAGCAGGACGTCGGGTCCGAGGCCGAGGCGCTCCATCACGCCGGGACGAAAGCCTTCGATCAGTGCGTCGGCCTTCTCGGCGAGGCGGAGCGCCGCTTCGGCGCCGCCGGGGCTCTTCAGGTCGAGCGTCAGCGAGCGGCGGCCGCGCAGCATGACGTCGAAGCGGCGCTCGCGTCCGAAGCCGAGCTCGCCGTCGACCGGGCGATCGACGAGGAGCACGTCGGCACCCATGTCGGCGAGCATCATGCCAGCGAAGGGACCCGGGCCGATCGCTTCGAACTCGAGGACGCGCAGTCCGGTCAGCGGACCCATGAGCGAGTCACATGTTCCTGCGGTACTGCCCGCCGACCTCGAACAGCGCCTCGGTGATCTGTCCGAGAGAGCACACGCGCACCGCGTCGACCAGCACCTCGAAGACGTTGCCGCTTGCGATCACCGCGTCCTGCAGCCGCTTCAGCATCGCCGGCGCCTCGCTCGCGTGACGCGCATGGAAGTCGGCGAGACGTGTCAGCTGGCCCCGCTTTTCCTCCTCGGTCGAGCGCTGCAGCTGGACCGGCTTCGCCGCCTCTTCGCCGTGCGGGTTGCGGAAGGTGTTGACGCCGACGATCGGGTACTCGCCCGAGTGCTTGAGCATCTCGTAGTGCATCGACTCTTCCTGGATCTTGCCGCGCTGGTAGCCGGTCTCCATCGCGCCGAGCACGCCGCCGCGCTCCGCGATCTTCTCGAACTCCGAGAGCACCGCCTCCTCGACCAGCTCGGTCAGCTCGTCGACGATGAACGAGCCCTGGTTGGGGTTCTCGTTCTTCGCCAGGCCCCACTCGCGGTTGATGATGAGCTGGATCGCCATCGCCCGGCGCACCGAGTCCTCGGTCGGCGTCGTGATCGCCTCGTCGAAGGCGTTGGTGTGGAGCGAGTTGCAGTTGTCGTAGATCGCGATCAGCGCCTGCAGCGTCGTGCGGATGTCGTTGAACTGCACTTCCTGCGCGTGCAGGCTGCGACCGCTCGTCTGCACGTGGTACTTGAGCTTCTGGCTTCGCTCGTTGGCGCCATAGCGGTCGCGCATCGCCACCGCCCAGATGCGCCGCGCGACCCGACCCATCACCGTGTACTCCGGGTCCATGCCGTTCGAGAAGAAGAACGACAGGTTGGGCGCGAAGTCGTCGACCTTCATGCCGCGCGCGAGATAGGCCTCGACGAAGGTGAAGCCGTTCGAGAGCGTGAAGGCGAGCTGGCTGATCGGGTTCGCGCCGGCCTCGGCGATGTGATAGCCGGAGATGCTCACGGAGTAGAAGTTCTGCACCTTGTGCCGGACGAAATACTCGGCAATGTCGCCCATCACCTTGAGCGAGAATTCGGTCGAGAAGATGCAGGTGTTCTGGCCCTGGTCTTCCTTGAGGATGTCGGCCTGCACCGTGCCGCGCACGTTCTGCTTCACCCAGGCGGCGATGCCGGCGGCCTCGTCTGCGCCCGGCTCGCGCCCGTGCTCGGTGCGAAAGGCATCGAGCTTCTGGTCGACCGCGGTGTTGACGAACATCGCCAGGATCGTCGGCGCCGGGCCGTTGATGGTCATGCTCACGGAGGTGCTCGGGCTGGTCAGGTCGAAGCCTGAATAGAGCACTTTCATGTCGTCGAGCGTCGCGATCGAGACGCCCGAGTTGCCGACCTTGCCGTAGATGTCGGGCCGCAGCGCCGGGTCGTTGCCGTAGAGCGTGACCGAGTCGAACGCGGTCGAGAGGCGCTTCGCGGGCATGCCGGCCGAGAGCAGCTTGAAGCGCGTGTTGGTCTTGAAGGCGTCGCCTTCGCCGGCGAACATGCGCGTCGGATCCTCGTTCTCGCGCTTGAACGCGAACGTGCCTGCGGCGTAGGGAAACGAGCCGGGCACGTTGTCGAGCAGCAGCCACTTGAGGATCTCGCCGTGGTCCTCGTACCGCGGCAGCGCGACCTTCCTGATCTTGTTGCCCGAGAGCGAGGTGGAGACGAGCGAGGTGCGGATCTCCTTGCCGCGCACGGTGACGACGAACTCGTCGCCGGCGTAGGCCTCCTGCAAGGCGGGCCAGCCGTCGAGCAGCTTCCTGGCACGCGGATCGATTCGGGCGGCGCGCTCGTCCGCCAGCGCGTGGACAGCGCCGTAGGCGTTGGCCTTGTCGGGATTGGCCTCGTGCAGCATGCGGGCGCTCTCGCGCAACTGCTGCACTTCGCGGGCCAGGCGCGACTGCGCGATCGCCTCGCTCTTGTACCGGCGCACCGCGTCGGCGATGTCGGCGAGATAGCGCACCCGCGCCGGCGCGACGATCGGCGTCTGGTGCGTGCTGTGTCGCGAGGCGACGCGCGGCAGCGTGCCGGCCTGGACCGTCATGCCGAGCTGGGCGAGACGCGGCAGCATGGCCTGGTAGAGCGCGGTGACGCCGTCGTCGTTGAAGCGGCTGGCCATCGTGCCGAACACCGGCATCTCGTCGGGACGCTTGCCGAAGGCCTCGCGGTTTCTCTGCACCTGCTTGGCGACGTCGCGCAGCGCGTCGGCCGCGCCCTTGCGGTCAAACTTGTTGATCACCACGAACTCCGCGAAGTCGAGCATGTCGATCTTCTCGAGCTGGCTCGCGGCACCGAACTCCGGCGTCATCACGTAGACCGGCACATCGACGAGCGGCACGATCGCCGCGTCGCCCTGGCCGATGCCGGAGGTCTCGACGATAACGAGATCGAAACCGGCGACCTTCACGGCCGCGAGCACGTCGGGCAGGGCGGCGCTGATCTCGGAGCCGAAATCGCGCGTCGCGAGCGAGCGCATGTAGACGTGCGGCCCCCGGCCCTCCACGGCGGCGCCGTCGGATCGCGCCCACGGCGCGATGGCGTTCATGCGGATGGAGGCGCAGGCGCCGGATCAGCTCGTCGGTGAGGCTCGACTTGCCGGCGCCGCCGGTGCCGGTGATGCCGACGACCGGCGTCTTCGCGTCGCGCGCGGCGGAGCGCAGCGAATCGCGCAAGGCCGCGGACGCCGAGCCGCCTTCGAGCGCCGTGATGAGGCGGGCGAGAGCGCGGCGCGACTTCTCGTTGCGGCCGCGGATGGCGTCGATCGACGTCGGCGCCTCGGTCGCGAGATCGACGTCGCAGCGCATCATCATCTCGCCGATCATTCCCGCCAAGCCCATGCGCTGGCCGTCCTCGGGGCTGTAGATGCGCTCGACGCCGTAGGCGTGCAGCTCGGCGATCTCGCTCGCGACGATGACGCCGCCGCCGCCACCGAAGACCTTGATCCGTTCGCCGCCGCGCGCCTTGAGCAGGTCGATCATGTACTTGAAGTACTCGACGTGGCCGCCCTGGTACGAGCTGATCGCGATGCCCTGCACGTCTTCCTGCAGCGCCGCCGTGACGACCTCGTCGACCGAGCGGTTGTGGCCGAGGTGGATCACCTCCGCGCCCATGCCCTGCAGGATGCGCCGCATGATGTTGATCGCCGCGTCGTGGCCGTCGAACAGGGCGGCGGCGGTGACGAAGCGCACCTTGTGCGCGGGGCGATAGGCGGCGAGCGCCTGGTAGTCGGCGGAGAGCTCGGTCATGGCTTACGTGACCTTGAGGCGGGAGAGCGACGGATCGCCGGGAGGGTAGGCGAGCTTCAGTCCTTGCAGCGTCTGCTTCACGACCGTCGCGATCATCAGGTTGCGATGCGTCTTCGAGTCGGCGGGCACGATCGTCCACGGCGCCCACGACGTCCCGGTCGCGCCCACGGCGGCGGCGTACGCGGCCTGGTAGTCATCCCAGCGGGTGCGCTCCTCGAGGTCGCCGACCGCGAACTTCCAGTGCTTGGTCGGGTCGTCGAGACGGTCCTGCAGCCGGACCCGCTGCTCGTCCTTCGAGATGTGCAGCATGAACTTGAGGATGATCGTGCCGGTCTCGGTCAGCAGCCGCTCGAAGTCGTTGATCTGGGCATAGCGCCGCTCGGTCTCGTCGCGCGTGATCCAGCCCTTCACGGGTGGCACGAGCACGTCCTCGTAATGGCTGCGATTGAAGATCACGATCTCGCCGGCGCCCGGCACCTTCTGGTGGATGCGCCAGAGGTAGTCGTGGGCGCGCTCTTCCTCGGACGGCGCCTTCCACGCCGCCGTCTTCACGCCGAGCGCGCTCGTCTTCGAGAACACGCCGCGGATCGTTCCGTCCTTGCCGCTCGTGTCGGTGCCTTGCAGGACGACCAGCAGCTTGAAGCGGCGATCGGCATAGAGCATGTCCTGGAGGCGATCGATGTCGCTGGCAAGACCGTCGATCGCCGCGAGGTCGGACGACTTGGAGCCGCTCGAGAACGGCTTGGCGCCGGGATCGAAGCGCGCCAGGTCGAAGCGCTTGCGAGATTTCGGCGCGGCCTCGGCCGTCGCGACGAGCGCGTCGGCAAACTGGAAATCGGAGAGGCGCGCGCCTTTTTTCTTCGCCACGAATGTGCCCGCGATCGACGTCTCCCGGCACGACGCCGGCTGACGTTTACGTCAATCGCAGTGTAGCCGTCGTGCCTGCGAGCTCCCGGGCGGCACGGGCGAGGACGCCAGCCTCTGGCGCGAGCGAAATCGCGTCAGCGGCGCGCCCAGCCGCCGCCTTCGAGATGCCAGCGGTGGTCGCGCTGGACCCAGCGGTGCGGCTCCCAGGCGTAGCCGGGGCGCGCGTGCTCGTAGCGGCCAGGCATCCAGACGTGACGGCCGCTGTTCCAGCCCCAGTAGCCGCCGATCCAGAGGGCGCCGGCGAACGGCGCCACCGGCACGGGCTCGTAGTACGGCGCGGGCGGGGCGACGTCGACGACGACGCCGGGGCCGTAGGCATAGGGCCGGCCGACCGGTGCGACCACGCAGGCCGACAGCGCGGCGCAGCAAAGCGTCGCGACGGCGAGAAGGCGATGTGACATGTCAGTTCTCCGTGACGATGCGCGCACAGACCGCGCGACCCTTACTTAACCGTCCTGCACGGGCGGTCGATGACGCGCGGACCGCCGCTTTACAGTCCTTTTCCGTGGCCGCGACGAAACGCCACAAAAGCTGCATCATGGCGACCCCCGGCCGCTGCAGGAGACGACATGCCCCGTGCGATCGCCCCCCTCTGGTTCGCGTTCATCGCCGCCGTGCTGCTGGCGACCCCGTCTTTCTCCGCGCGCGCCGAACCAGCCGTCTCCGCCGGCGAATCGAAAGCGGTGCGCGCCGTCGTCGAAGCGCAGCTCGAAGCGTTCGCCGCCGACGACGCGAAGAAGGCCTTTTCCCTCGCCGCACCGTCGATCCGCGCGATGTTCGGCACGCCCGAGCGCTTCGTCGAGATGGTGCGCACCGGCTATCCCGTCGTCTTCCGTCCGGCGAGCGTCGCCTTCCTCCAGCCACTGCGATCCCAGGGCCGGATGGTCCTGGGCGTTCGCCTCAGCGACGCCGACGGCGCCCAGTGGCTGGCGACCTACAGCCTGGAGCGCCAGGCGGACAAGTCGTGGCGCATCAGCGGCTGCGACGTCCAGCCGGCCTCGGGCCGGATGACATGATCCCGCGCCGGAGCCCCGGTCGATGAGCTTTCTCGCGATCGATGTCGGCAATACGCGCCTGAAGTGGGCGCTCTACGCCGCGCCGAAGCCGGGCGCGGTCGTGCTCGCGCATGGCGCCACGTTCCTGGAGGCGATCGACGATCTCGCCGAAGGGCCCTGGCGCGACGTGCCGACGCCGTCGAGCATGCTCGGCAGCATCGTCGCCGGCGAAGGCATCCGGCGCCGCACCGAGGCACAGCTCGAGCTCTGGGACGTCGAGCCGCGCTGGGTCGTGAGCACCGCGCACGCGTGCGGCGTCAGCAACGGCTACGACCATCCGACGCGTCTGGGCGTCGACCGCTGGGTCGCGCTCATCGGTGCACGGCATCGCGTGCTCGAGCGCGGCGCGGCGCGGCCGGCGCTCGTCGTCATGGTCGGCACGGCCGTCACCGTCGATGCGCTCGACGAGACCGGGCGCTTTCTCGGCGGCCTGATCCTGCCCGGCTTCGGTCTCATGCTGCGCGCGCTCGAGATGGGCACGGCGGGGTTGAAGGCGCCGACCGGCGAAGCGGTCGAGTTTCCGACCAACACCAGCGACGCGCTGATGAGCGGCGGCGCCGACGCCATCGCTGGCGCGGTCGAGCGCATGTACCGAAAGCTCCTGCGCCGCTGTGGCCAGGAGCCGGCGCTGATCATGAGCGGCGGCGCGGCCGTGAAACTCGCGTCGATCAGCGACCTGCCGTTCGAGACCGTCGAGACGCTGATCTTTGAAGGGCTCCTTCACCTGCAGTCGAAGCGGCTGGCGCTCTGATCCGTCGCCGTGGCCTTGCTGCTCGCGGGCTGGGGCGTCTTCGTCCGGCTCAACTGCGCCGCCGAGGCATCAGTCCGGTCGCGCGCTACAGGATGTAGCGCGAGAGATCCTCGTTCTTCGCCAGGTCGGCGAGCTTCGCATCGACCGCGGCGCCGTCGAGCCGAACCGTCTGGCCGCTCCGGTTCGGCGCATCGAAGCTCACCTCGTCGAGGAGCCGCTCCATCACCGTCGAGAGGCGACGCGCGCCGATGTTCTCGGTGCGCTCGTTGACGTCGAAGGCGATCTGCGCGATGCGCCGGATCGCATCGGGAGCGAGCTCGAGCGTGACGCCTTCGGTCGCCAGCAGCAGCGTGTACTGCTTGACCAGGCTGGCGTGGGTCTGCGTCAGGATCGCCTCGAAGTCGTCGACCGAGAGCGGACCGAGCTCGACCCGGATCGGGAAGCGGCCCTGCAACTCGGGGATCAGGTCGCTCGGCTTGGCGAGATGGAACGCGCCCGAGGCGATGAACAGGATGTGGTCGGTCTTCACCATGCCGTACTTGGTGTTCACCGTCGTGCCCTCGACCAGTGGCAGCAGGTCGCGCTGCACGCCCTGGCGCGAGACGTCGGCGCCCTGCGTCTCCGAGCGCGATGCGACCTTGTCGATCTCGTCGATGAAGACGATGCCGTTCTGCTCGGCGTTGGCGAGCGCGCTCGTCTTCACATCCTCGTCGTTGACGAGCTTGGCGGCCTCCTCGTCGAGGATGATCTTCTGCGCCTCGGAGACCTTCATCTTGCGGGCCTTCTTCTTCGCGCCGCCGCCGAGGTTGGCGAACAGGCTTCTCATCTGCTCGGTCATCTCCTCCATGCCGGCCGGGCCCATGATCTCCATCGTCGGCTTGGCCTCGGCGACCTCGACCTCGATCTCCTTGTCGGCGAGCAGGCCTTCGCGCAGGCGCTTACGCATCACCTGGCGCGCGGTGTTGTCGGCCGAAGGCGAGGGCGCCAGCCCGAGCTCGCTGCGCGTGCCGGGCACGATGACCTCGAGGATGCGGTCCTCGGCCGCGTCCTCGGCGCGCGCGCGCTGACGCTTCATCGCGCTCTCGCGTTCCTGCTTCACGGCCATGTCGACGAGGTCGCGGATGATCGAGTCGACATCCTTGCCGACGTAGCCGACCTCGGTGAACTTGGTCGCCTCGACCTTGATGAAGGGCGCGTCGGCGAGGCGGGCGAGCCGGCGCGCGATCTCGGTCTTGCCGACGCCGGTCGGGCCGATCATGAGGATGTTCTTGGGCGTGATCTCGGCGCGCATCGCCTCGTCGACCTGCTGGCGCCGCCAGCGGTTGCGCAGCGCGATCGCGACCGCGCGCTTCGCGCCGCCCTGGCCGACGATGTGGCGGTCGAGCTCGGAGACGATCTCCTGCGGCGTCATGCTGGATTTCGTGTCGCTCATCAGTCAAGCGTCTCGATCGAGTGGTTCTGGTTCGTGTAGATGCAAAGGTCGCCTGCGATCTCGAGCGAGCGCTTGACGATCTCCTTCGGCGCCAGCTCGGTGTACTGCAGAAGCGCGCGCGCCGCGGCGCTGGCGTACGAGCCGCCCGAGCCGATGGCGACGATCCCGAGCTCGGGCTCGAGCACGTCGCCATTGCCGGTGATGATCAGTGACGACTCGTGGTCGGCCACCGCGAGCATCGCCTCGAGCCGGCGCAGGACGCGGTCGGTGCGCCAGTCCTTGGTGAGCTCGATCGCCGAGCGCACGAGGTTGCCCTGGTGCTTCTCGAGCTTGGCCTCGAAGCGCTCGAAGAGGGTGAAGGCGTCGGCGGTGGCGCCGGCGAACCCGGCCAGCACCTTGTCGTGGTGCAGGCGCCGGATCTTCCTCGCCGTCGCCTTGACGACGATGTTGCCGAGCGTCACCTGGCCGTCGCCGCCGAGCGCGACCGTGCTGCCGCGCCGGACGCTGACGATCGTCGTGCCGTGATAGGTGTCCATCGAGGCGAGATTGTGGCGCCACCGGCGCGATTCAAGCCGCGCCGCTCTGCGCCCCGCCGCGAGCCTATATCGTGCGCACCTTGACGTTGGCGTGCTCGTTGATGCCCATGGCGCCGAAGAAGAGCGCGACCATTCGGTGGGTGTCGACGAAGTTGACGGTGCGCTTCTCGTTGCGGCGCGCCAGGACCCAGTTGAGCAGGTCGCCGGCGGCGATGAAGTCGACCCGGATCAGGCGCGTGCACGAGACGTTGACGATCTTGGCTGCGCCGAGCTCGCTGTCCATCTTGGCGAGCGTGGTCGCGATGTCGCCGACGAGCTGGCCCGAGAGCTCGACCGTGCCGACCTCGACCATGTTCGGTGTGTCCGTGATCTGCGACTCCTGGAAGCTGGTCGAGACATCGCTCACCAACGACAGCGGTGGCTGTGTCGTGCCCTGGGTCGAGCCGCTGACGCGCACCACGCAGCGGGCCGGCTCCCACGACGGCGGCGAGACCTCGTAGGTGACGCAGTAGTCGATCGCCGCCTCGTCGAACTGGTCGGGCCGGTTGGTCATGCGCAGCGCGTCGAGACGGAGCTGCCAGAACGCCGGATCGGCGTCGCGCACGCTCGTCGGCGCCGCGTCCTGCAGGACCGTGAAGAAGCGTTCACCGGAGAGCCAGCGGATGTCGAGGTCCTGCGGGATCCAGCTGCGAAAGACCTCCGAGAGCCGACCGGCGGCTTCGGCGTCGATGGTCTCGAGCTCGCTCCAGTCGAAGACCCAGGGCAGGGGCATCTGCAGCGCCAGCGACGCCAGTTTGGCGACGCTGTCGGCGTCGAGGTAGCTCGGGCAGACCCAGCCGACCTGGCCGTCGACGCGAGCGCTGCTCGGCCGCTCTTCGCTTGCCGCCTCGGCGACCAGCTTGGGCATCGAGAACCACTGCGGCGCCGACCAGCCGAACTGCTGGGCGTAGTCCATCGCCAGGCTTTCGAACTTGTGCTGCTGCCCGGTCGCGCGGTACAGATCGAACAGCACCAGCCAGGTCTCGGCGTGCTGGGAGCGCGCGCCGGTGAGGCTGGTGAGGGTCGAGAGCGCCTGTTCGCACTGCTCGAAGTCGGCGTTGGCGAAGGCGATCACGGCCTCGTCGAGGTCCGGGTCGTGCGACATCTCGGTGCTGCCGGCGACCGTGAAGGCCTTGCCGAAGTCCTCGGCCTGCGGCATCTCGAGATGGATCGGCGCGACCGAGGCCGCCTGCGACACCTGCGGCACAGGAGCGACGGGCGCGGCGGCCGGGGCTTTGCCCGAGAAATCCTCGACCTGGCCGCCGTGCGAGGGCGGCACGACCGGCTGGCCGCCGAGCATCGCCAGCGGCGCCGGCTGGGTCGGCGCGTTGTAGAACTCCGGCGTGCGCCGCTGCGTGCTCGCGTAGCCGTCGCCGACCATCTGCTGCTCGATCTCGTCGATCTTGGCCTTGACGCCGGCGTCCTGGCGGACAGGCTGATCGGAGATGCGCGGCTGGGAATCGTCGATGCGCGACGAGCCGCCGAGCGCCGCGAGCTGCTCGCCCGTGAGGCCCTCGCGACGGACCTTGCGCAGCATGTCGAACTCGCGCTTGCGGACGAAGTCGTTGCGGCGCTTCCTCTCGATCATCGCCTTGAGCTCGCCCTTGGCGTACTCGCTCTCGCGCGATTCCTCGCTGGGGGCGTCGAGCTCGGCCCACTCCGTCGCCGGGTTGGCCACGAACTTGACCACCTTGCGAAAGAAACTCGTCGTGTCTTTGGGTTCCGCCATCGAGAGGTCCCTGAGCGGAGTTTGCCGCTACGGCTCGCAGCCCGGCGACCCGGGCGGTCACCCGGTCGCGCAGCTCAGTCGCCGAACATCTTTTGCTTCAGTTCCCGCCGCTGTTGCGCTTCGAGCGACAGTGTAGCGGTGGGCCGGGCGATCAAGCGGCCGAGGCCGATGGGTTCGCCGGTTTCGTCACAAAAACCGTACTCGCCGGATTCGAGCCGGCCGAGCGACTGGGAGATCTTTTTGAGGAGCTTTCGCTCGCGGTCGCGCGTGCGCAGCTCGAGCGCGTGCTCCTCCTCGATCGTCGCCCGGTCGGCGGGGTCGGGAACGATGGAGGTGTCCTCGCGCAGGTGCTCGGTCGTCTCGCCGGCATTGCTGAGCAGGTCGTCCTTCAGGGCCTGCAGCTTCAGCCGGAAGAATTCCAGCTGCTTCTCGTTCATGTACTCGGCCTCGGGCATGGCCATGATCTCGTCGTCGCTCAGGTCGCGCCCGGCCTTGCTCCTCCAGGCGTTGGCCAGCTTCGGATCGGCCTTGTGGGCCTGCCTGGGCGTGTCGTCTTCGAGCTTGTTCATTTCTCGGGTCGGCGGCCGGGGCGGTGCGAACCGGTCGGCGAATCGTGAGGTCGGCGGGGGCAACGGGGCTTGCACCGGCGCGACGAAGTATTTCGGCGTTCCTCGGCCAGGCTTGCGCGGCACGAAGCCGTTCGGCATGGCAACGGGCGCGCCCGGCACGAGCGTCGGCACCGGAACGGCGACCTTGGCCATCGCCGAAGCCGGGGCCGGCACGGCGGCCGCGGGCTTGGCGGCGACGGCCGGCGCCGCGACCTTGCGCGTGGCGACGGGAGGGGCCGTCTTCTTCGCCGGGGCGACGGCCTTGAGCGGAGCGACCTTGACGGTCGAAGGCTTTGCGGGAGCGGCCTTCTTGGCCGGGGCGACTTTGGCGGCCGGAGCCTTCTTCGCGGGAACCGCTGCTGATTTGGAGGGCACTGATGCTTTCTTGGAAACCGGGGGCTTCTTGTGGGCGACCGGTTTGGCCGCGGGTGACTTCTTGGCGAGAGCCGCCGCCTTCGCCTTCGCCTTGGCCTTGCCCTTGGGCGGAGCGGCCGGCCGTCCGGTCGCGGCCTTCCTGGTCGGCACGGCCGATCGCAGGGTCGTCTTGGTGGCCTTGGCGGATGCTTTCTTGACGGCTGTCTTGCTCACGGGGTTCTCCTCGCAACGGCCGCGCGGCCCGGGCCGTGTGCCGCGAGGCGAAGGTCGGGTCCGTTTTGGCCGCCGCGGATTGTAGTGGCGCCCCGCCTAGCCGCGCGACGATCCTCGAGCGATCGTTACATCGCTCCTCGGCCTCAGACCAGGCACTGCTCAAGCCCCTGCTTGAGGATGTCCTGGGGCAGGTCGATGCCGATGAAGACCATCTTGCTGCCCTTCTTCTCGCCGGCCGCCCACTTCGGGCCCAGGTCGCTGCCCATCAGCTGGTGCACGCCCTGGAAGATGACCTTGCGGTCGGAGCCCTTCATGTTCAGCACGCCCTTGTAGCGCAGCATCTTCGGCCCGTAGACCTGGACGATGGCGCCGAGGAAGTCCTCGAGCTTGCCGGCGTCGAAGGGCTTGTCGGCGCGGAACACGAAGGACTTCACGTCGTCGTCGTGGGCGTGGTGGTGCGGGTGGTCGCAGTGTTCGCCGTGCTCGTGGTCGGCGTGACCATGGTCATCGTGGTCGTGCTCATCGGCCTTCAGGAAGTCGGGATCGATGTCGAGCTTGGCGTTGAGGTTGAAACCCTTGAGGTCGAACACGTCCTTGATCGGCACCTCACCGAAGTTCACCCGCGTCTGCGGCGCGCGCGGGTTCATGTGCTTGATCCGGTGGATCAGCGCCTCGACGGTCTGGCCGTCGACCAGGTCGGTCTTGCTGATGAAGATCTGGTCGGCGAAGCCCACCTGGCGGCGCGCTTCCTGGCGATCGTCGAGCTGCTGGTCGCCGTGCTTGGCGTCGACCAGCGTCAGGATCGAGTCGAGCAAATACTGCTCGGCGATCTCGTCGTCCATGAAGAAGGTCTGCGCGACCGGGCCCGGGTCGGCCAGGCCGGTGGTCTCGATCACCACGCGGTCGAAGTCGATCTCGCCCTTTCGCTTCTTCTCGGCGAGGTCCGACAGCGTCGTGCGCAGGTCCTCGCGGATCGAGCAGCAGACGCAGCCGTTGTTGAGCTGGATGATCTGCTCCTTCGAGTCCTGCACCAGGATCTCGTTGTCGATGTTCTCCTCGCCGAACTCGTTCTCGATGACGGCGATTTTCTGGCCGTGCGCCTCGGTGAGCACGCGCTTGAGCAGCGTCGTCTTGCCTGAGCCGAGAAAGCCCGTGAGGATGGTGGCGGGGATCAGGGCCATGACGCTTTCACCTTGTGCTGGAACAACGGGTCGATATGCGCGCGGACGGTGCGCCCGGCCGGAAGGTTGCCACATGGGGCCATGTGGCGCTTCTTTCAAGGTAGCAGCCGTGTCAAGTGAGGCCGCAGCGCGTTGCGGTAAGCTTCCCGGCTGCTCTTGATGGTCGCCTTGCGCCGACCGTGTTCCATCCCGATGTCCGATCATTCTGCCGCCCGCGCGCCGCGAGGCGCCGACAAGGCTGCCGCGACCGCGGAGAAGCGCACCTTCCTGAAGAAGCTCCTCGACCTGGTCGCGCCGGGCCCGGACTCGCGCGACCAGCTGATCGAGTCGCTCGCTGATGCCGAGCAGAAGGAGCTGATCCAGCCCGAGTCGCGGATGATGCTCGAGGGCGTCATCCGCATGGCCGACATGACCGCCGGTGACGTGATGGTCGCCAGCCGGCACATGGACCTGCTCGACATCGATGCGCCGTACGACAAGCTGCTGCACGTCATCATCCACACCGGCCACTCGCGTTTCCCGGTGTTCGAGGACAAGCGCGACAACGTCATCGGCATCCTGATGGCCAAGGACCTGCTGAAGCTGCAGCGCTCGCCTGACCTGAACCTGCGAACCCTGCTGCGTCCGGCCTTCTTTGTGCCCGAGTCGAAGGCCCTCAACGATCTGCTGCGCGACTTTCGCACCAACCGCAACCACATCGCCATCGTCATCGACGAGTTCGGCCACACGGCCGGGCTGCTGACGATCGAGGATGTGCTCGAGGAGATCGTCGGCGAGATCGAGGACGAGTTCGACGACAAGGATGGCGAGTCGAGCATCTACACCCTCGCCGACGGCAGCCAGCGCGTCGCCGGCGACGCCACGCTCGAGGCCGTGAACGAGGCCTTCGACGTCGTCCTGCCGACCGACGAGTTCGAGACCATCGGTGGCCTCGTCGCGCAAGAGCTGGGCCGGGTGCCGCGCCGCGGCGAATCGGTGACCGTCGGCGGCCTGGTGTTCTCGGTGATGCTCGCGCGCGGCGGCGCGGTGCGCTGGTTCAAGGTGACGCGCGCCGCCGAAGAGGCGCTCGGCTCCGACGGCGCTTGAGGGCGGCATGAGCCTGCCGGGCCGCCCCAAGGGCGAATACCGGAAGGCGAAGCCAGAAGGTACTCCGGCCAGCAGAGGCCGGACGGTCGCGGCGATCGCCCTCGTCGCCGCGCTCGGTGCGGCCCAGACCCTGGCCTACGCCGAGGGCGACCTCTGGCCGCTGCAGATGGCCGCCATCGCCGTGCTCGCCGGCCTCGTCGGTCGCTCGTCGCCGCGTCGCGCCGCGGCGCTCGGCTTCGCCTTCGGCACCGCCTGGATCTGCGCCGGCACGTGGTGGCTCTTCATCAGCATGCACCGCTACGGCGGCCTGCCGGGCTGGCTGGCGGCGCTGGCGGTGCTCGCGCTCGCCGCCTTCCTCTCGCTCTATCTCGCGGCGGCGATGGCCCTCGTCGCGAGAGGGCACGCCGGCTCGCGCACCCGGGGCTCGCTCCTCTTCGCCGCCGCGTGGCTGCTCGCCGAGCTGGCGCGCGGCGTGATCTTCACGGGCTTTCCGTGGGTCGCGAGCGGATATGCCTACGTCGACGCACCGCTCGCCGTCGCGGCCGGCCTGGCGGCAGCGTTCGGCCTGTCGAACCTGCGCGTGGCGCGGGCATGGCTCGCGCCGGGCGTCGCGCTCGTCCTCGTGCTGGCCGCGAGCGCGCTCCTCGGCCGCATCGACTTCACGTCGTCGAGCGGATCGCTCACCGTCTCGCTGCTCCAGAACAACGTGCCGCAGCAGGAGAAGTTCGAGCAGGGCCTGATCCCCGAAGCGCTCGCCGGCACGGCGGCCCAGCTCGAGGCAGCGCGCGGCGAGCTCGTCGTCGGCCCGGAGACGGTGATCCCGGTGCTGCCGCAGCAGCTCGACAAGGCCTACTGGCAGGCGCTGCTCGAGCGCTTTCGCGCGCCCGGCCGGGCGGCGCTCGTCGGCATCCCGATGGGCGACGACGAGGTCGGCTACACCAACTCGGCGATCGGCCTGTCGCTGGCGTCGAGCCAGCTGCCGAACGGCTTCTACCGCTACGACAAGCACCATCTCGTGCCGTTCGGCGAATTCATCCCGACCGGCTTTCACTGGTTCACGGCGCTCATGAACATCCCGCTCGGCGACTTCAACCGCGGCGTGAAGACGGCGCCCTCGTTCGACGTCGGCAGCCAGCGCGTCGCGCCCAACATCTGCTACGAGGACCTGTTCGGCGAGGAGCTCGCGTCGCGCTTCGTTCCGGAGGAGACCGCGCCGACGATCCTGGCCAACATCAGCAACATCGGCTGGTTCGGCGAGACGATCGCCGTCGAGCAGCACCTGCGCATCTCGCGCATGCGCTCGCTCGAGCTGCAGCGGCCGATGATTCGTGCGACCAACACCGGCGCGACCGCGGTGATCGACCACCGCGGCACGGTGCGCCAGTCGCTGCCGCCGTTCACGCGCGGCCTGCTCGAAGGCACGGTCGAGGGCCGGCAGGGACTGACGCCGTTCGCGCAATGGGCGGGTCGCTTCGACCTGTGGCCGCTCTGGCTCATCGCGGTCGCCACGCTGCTCGGCGCTGGTCGATGGCGCCTACGCGCCGGGCCGCGCCCCTAAAATCGTCGGTTCCACGGCGCTGCCTTGCAGCCCGAGCCTTCGACGAAAGACCGGGCGCGATGCTCTCGTTCCAGCAAATCATCCTGCGCCTGCAGTCGTACTGGTCGGAGCGCGGCTGCGCGCTGCTCCAGCCCTACGACATGGAAGTCGGTGCCGGCACGAGCCACACCGCGACCTTCCTGAGAGCGCTCGGCCCCGAGCCGTGGAAGGCGGCCTACGTGCAGCCGAGCCGCCGGCCCAAGGACGGCCGTTACGGCGAGAACCCGAACCGCCTGCAGCACTACTACCAGTACCAGGTGGTGCTCAAGCCCGCGCCGGCCGACATCCTCGACCTCTACCTCGGCTCGCTCG
>CAJDUN010000030.1_pt1 | contig 30035 bp, 29 predicted proteins | sample 7390741 | NCBI WGS metagenome assembly CAJDUN01 (sample SAMEA7055660, study PRJEB34461) | soil metagenome | biome: terrestrial ecosystem; feature: Peninsula; material: soil | place: Antarctica | collected 2016 | reverse complement strand
GCCTGCCGGCGAGCGCCGAGGAGTGCGTGGTGTGGAAGCGCGAGCTCGCCTTCGCGCGCTCGGTCGAGGCGCACGACGCTGTCGCGTTCGCGGCCTTCCTGCATCCGGGCACGGTCTTCAACGCCGGCACCGCCGACGCCGACCGCGGACGCGACGATGTCGTCAGGAACTGGAAGGAGATCATCGACGGCAAGACCATCGCCCTGCGTTGGCGGCCGGGCGTGGTCGCGATCGGCGGCGAGCCGGCGATCGCGGTGTCGCGCGGCACCTTCATCCTGCAGCGGATGGAAGGCGACGTGCCATCGTTTCGGGTCGGCATGTTCCAGACCGTCTGGGTCCGCGATGCGCGCGATGCCGTCTGGCGCGTCCTCTTCGACGGCAGCGCCACGACCTCGCAGCCGATGAAGGATCGCGCGGCGGCCGAGCGCTGGGTGACGGATCAGCCGATGTCGGATTGCACCGGCTAGGCGCGACGGATCAGATCAGGCGCGGATCACGCCGCTCTTGAACATGCCGCGGTCCGACGAGCCGTAGACGGAGTAGAGCGCCATGCTGTCGCGCGGCAGCAGCACGTCGATGGCGCGGTCGAGCGCCGCCGTGGCGCGAGCGAGCGACTCGCGCTGCGCCGCGACCTGACCGCTCGCGGTGGCGAGACGATTGCGCAGCGCCGCGGGCAGCGGCCCGTTCCTGGCGGCGTCGGAGAAATGGCTGACGGCGCTCGCGAGCGCGCGATGGAGCTCGCTGGCGTGCAGGTCGATGTCGGCCGGATCGCGCGCACGAAGCGCATTGCCGAGGGCGACCAGCCGGGTTTCGACGGCTGCGAGGCGTGCTTCCAGCTCCGGCGATGGGCCGGCAGACGTTTCGATGGGGGCCATCAGCCCTTCACCTTGCCGAGGAGCTCCTGCGCGTTCGAGATCAGCTTGTCGGCGATGGCCGCGTGGTCGACCTTGAAGGTACCGGCGGCGATGGCACCGCTGATCTGGTCGACCTTGTGGGCGTCGAAATCGGCGTTCGCGCCGCTCGAGAGCAGCGTCGAGGCGGTGTTCGACAGCGCGACCGTCGCGCTCGGATCGGCCGGTGCCGCAGTCGTCGCGTGCCGGGGCGTCGGCGTCGTCTTGGCGACGTCGGCGGCCGCGGCAGGCGTGCCGGCGGCCGGAGTCGGCGGCGGCTTGTTAGCGGGATGTCCGATCTTCATGGGGCTCTCCAAGGGACGCCGGCGACGCCGGAACCGTCATCATGGACGGACTATCGGCCCGGGCAGCGACGACTTTAGAGATTTTTGCCGCACCCGGTGCCGGGCAGGAGCGGCCGCTCACAGCGTGATCTCCATCCGGCGCTCGCCCGCGGGCTGGCCGGTGACGACGAGCCCGCTTTCGGTGCGCACGCGCGCCGGCTGGCCTTCGATGCCGTTGGTGATCGCCTGGCCCGAGCTCTCGAGGGCGAAACCCTCACCGGTGGCGACGACCTTGACCATCTCGCCGGCGGCGAACCACTGGCGCGACTTGAGATGGCCCTGGCGGACGGCCTGGCCGGGCTGGAGCGACTGGGCGAGCGTGCGGCCGACGATGGCCTTGCGGTCGACGATCGCCGGCGTCGCTTCGGCGGCGAGGTCGACCTCGGCCTCGTCGAGCGCCGCGTCGGCGACGACGGTGCCTGCGGCGGCGCCCGCGGTGACGACGAGGGCGCGTCCCCAGACCTTGATGACGATCGGCAGATAGACGTTCCAGGCCGTCGCGCCTTCCTTGCAGCGCAGGCCGATGCGGCTCTTGCCCCACAGGCGCACGTTCGCCGGCAGATACGGTTCCACCCGCGCGCACGGCGCCAGGTGCAGGCGCGGGTCGAGCTGGCCGACGACGACCTCGACGCGGTTCGAGCCCGCCGGCGCGGCGCTGCCGAGTGCGAGCGAGCGCACCTGCTCGACCAGCGCGGGCGCGATCGGCGAGGCTTCCTCCTGGGCGTTGGCGGGCCAGGCCGAGGCCAGCAGGCCGCAGGCGACGACGACGGTCCACGCCCAGGCGCGCGGCGCGAGGCGAAGGAGCGGGGCGAACAGGACGATCGGGAACATGTCGGCACTGTAGAAGTCGGAGCCACCGGTGCAGCACCGGAACAGGCCGGCAAAAGCGGCCCTATTCGCAGGCTCCCGGGTCGCGGCTGCTTCGGACAATGCCTTCACGTCGGCGTGGCCCGTCTCGGGACGGCGCCGCACACGACCTGAAAGGGGCTCGCGATGCTCAACCGATTGACCGACTCGCTCGACTTCCAGGGGCAGGCCTTGCAGCTGCGCTCGGAGCGCCAGCGTCTCATCGCCAGCAACATCGCCAACGCCGACACGCCGGGCTACATCGCCCGCGACATGGATTTCGCCAGGACGCTGCAGGCCGTGACCTCGACGCTGCCGTCGGCGTCGTCGCTCTCGACCAGCCACGCCGGACATATCGGCGCAGGCGCGCCCGGCTTGAGCGGTGGCCTCGCGGGCAGCGCGCTGACCTACGCGACGCCGGCGCAGACCAACCTCGACCGCAACACCGTCGACATGGACCGCGAGCGCGCGAGCTTCGCCGACAACGCGATCAAGTACGAGGCGACGCTGCGCTTCATCAACAGCAACGTGCGCACGTCGCTGTCGGCGATCACGGGTCAATAGGGAACGCCATGAGCATGCTGTCGATCTTCAACATCTCGGGCAGCGCCGCGAGCGCGCAGAGCCAGCGCCTCAACGTCGTCGCTTCGAACCTGGCCAACGCCGACACCGTCGCCGGCCCGAACGGCCAGGCCTACAAGGCGCGCCAGGTCATCTTCCAGACCGAGCTGGTCGGCCAGACGCCGAACGATCCCACCGCCGCGGGCGTTCGCGTCAGCACGATCAGCGAAGACCAGACGCCGGGCAGGAAGGTCCACGACCCGAAGCACCCGAGCGCCGACGCCGAAGGCTACGTGACGTACAGCAACGTCAACGCCGTCGAGGAGATGGTCAACATGATCTCGGCCTCGCGTTCCTACCAGAACAACCTCGAGGTGATGAACACCGCGAAGTCGCTGCTCCTGAAGACGATCCAGCTTGGCCAGAGCTGATCGCCCGACACCTGCCGAATCACCGGAGAACGACCATGGCCGTCAGCGCCCCCTCCTCGACGACGAACGATGTCACCGTCACCTCGCAGGCCGCGTCCACGAGCGCGGCCGACACGACCGTCACCGCCGACCGCTTCCTGAAGCTCCTGGTCGCCCAGATGCAGAACCAGGATCCGCTCAACCCGATGGACAACGCCCAGGTGACGAGCCAGATGGCGCAGATCAACACCGTCACCGGCATCGACAAGCTCAACACCACGGTGCAGGGCCTGTCGTCGCAGTTCATGCAGCTGCAGGCCGTGCAGGGCGCCTCGCTCGTCGGCCGCGACGTGATCGTGCCGGGCAACAAGCTCAGCATCGACGACACCACGGCCGTCGGCCAGGGCGGCTTCGAGCTGACGGGCGCGGCCGATGCGGTGAAGGTCGAGATCCTTTCGCCGAGCGGCGCCGTCGTGCAGACCCTGAACCTCGGTGCCGAAGGCGCGGGCATCCACAGCTTCGACTGGCCGGCGGGCACCGCGACGAGCGCGAGCGGTCTCACCTTCCGCGTCAGCGCCACCCGCGGCGGCGTCGCGACGACGTCGACCGCGCTGATGCGCGACCGCGTCGACGCGATCAGCGTCAGCGGCACGACCTTCAACCTCGAGCTCGACAGCTCGGGCACCGTGCCCTACAGCTCGGTCAAGGCCTTCAACTGATCCGTCTTCCCTGTGGCTTCGGCCGCATCCTCTGAAAGAGCACCGCCATGGGTTTCCAGCAAGGTCTGTCCGGACTCAACGCCTCGAGCAAGAGCCTCGAGGTCATCGGCAACAACATCGCCAACGCGAACACCTACGGCGCCAAGTCGTCGCGCGCCGAGTTCGCCGACCTCTACGCCAACGCGCTCGGCGGCAGCCAGAACCCGGTCGGCATCGGCGTCTCCGTGGCCGCGGTGGCGCAGCAGTTCACGCAGGGCACGATCACCGCCACCGACAACCCGCTCGACATCGCGATCAACGGCAGCGGCTTCTTCGAGGTGAGCGACACCAAGGGCGGTGTCTCGTACACCCGCAACGGCCAGTTCAAGGTCGACCGCACCGGCTTCATCGTCAACGACCAGTCGCAAAAGCTGATGGGCTACGCCGCCGACGCGACCGGCACCATCGTCGCCGGCGCGTCGACGGCGCTGCAGATGCCGACCGCGGGCATCACGCCGGCCGTGACGACCAAGGTCGACATGGAGCTCAACCTCGATGCGCGCCTCGGGATCACGCTGCCAGCCGCCGGTTCGCCGATCGACTTCGCCGATCCGACCACCTACAACAACGCGACCTCGCAGACGGTCTACGACGCCAAGGGCCAGTCGGTGGCGCTGACCTACTACTTCCAGAAGTCGGCGACCGACACCTGGAACGTCTACGTCTCGGCCAACGGCACGCCGATCAAGACGGCCGGCGGAAACCCGGCGGCCTCCACGACGATCACCTTCCCGGCCAACGGCGGCACGCCGACGGCGCCGGCCGGCACGGTCGCGCTCGACATCCCGGCCGTCACCAACAGCGCAGGCGCACTGACGGTGCCGATCAACGGCGTGGCCTTGAGCCTGAGCGGCGCCACCCAGTACGGCTCGCAGTTCGGCGTCACCGACCTGGTCCAGGACGGCTACGCCGCGGGCCAGCTGATCGGCGTGCAGGTCGAGAGCAACGGCATCATCAGCGCGCGCTACTCGAACGGCCAGACCAAGCCCGCCGGCCAGCTCGAGCTCGCCACCTTCCACAACCCGCAGGGCCTGCAGCCGCTCGGCGGCAACGCCTGGGCGCGCAGCTTCACCTCGGGCGACCCGCTCGTCGGCGTGCCCGGCGACGGCAACATCGGCGTCCTGCAGGCCGGTGCGCTGGAAGAATCGAACGTCGACCTCACGGCCGAGCTGGTGAACATGATCACGGCGCAGCGCACCTACCAGGCCAACGCGCAGACGATCAAGACGCAGGACCAGATCCTGCAGACCATCGTCAACCTGCGCTGATCGAACCGGATTGAATCGTGGACCGCCTCATCTACCTGTCGATGTCCGGCGCGAAGGCGACCATGCAGCGCCAGGAGACGCTGGCGAACAACCTCGCCAACGTCTCGACCGTCGGCTTTCGCGCCGAGCTCTCGGCGTTTCGCGCCGTGCCGGTCGAAGGCAGCGGCGCGAGCACGCGCGTCTACGCGCTGGAATCGACGCCCGGCTATGACGCCTCGGCCGGCCAGGTCACGGCGACCGGGCGCAGCCTCGACGTCGCGATGAGCGGCGGCGCCTGGCTCGCCGTGCAGGGACTCGACGGCACCGAGGCCTACACCCGTGCCGGCGCGCTCGACGTGAATTCCGAGGGTGCGCTGGTCACCGTGTCCGGGCTCACCGTCCTCGGCGACGGCGGCCCGATCCAGGTGCCGCCCGACACGCAGCTCGCCATCGCCGGCGACGGCACGGTGAGCGCCACCGCCGCCAACGGCCGCAGCACGTCGATCGGCAAGCTCAAGCTCGTGACGCCCGAGGGGCCGCTCACGCGCGGCACCGACGGCCTGTTCCGCGCCGCCAGCGGCGACCTCTCGGCCGACCCGATCGCGCGCGTCCAGGACGGCGCGCTCGAAGGCTCCAACGTCAGCGCCGTCGAGACCATGGTGCAGATGATCGCGGCGGCGCGCCAGTTCGAGGCGCAGATGAAGTCGCTCACCACCGCCGAGGCCGACGACAAGGCGGCGACGCAGCTGCTGTCGGTCGGTTGAGCGACAGTCGCCGCGCGAGCGCGCAGGCGGTGTCCTGCGCGAAACCCGGGCGAGAGCGACAAACTGCCGGTTGCCTGGGCTTTGTGCGTCTGCTGCCCCTCGGCGTGCCGAGGCGAGCGGCCGAAAATCGCAACTCCATCCGACGCCTTTGGCCCACCCATGTACCGACTCATCCTGGTTCCCGTCGACGGCAGCGGCGCCGGCACCAGCGGCCTCGACGAGGCCATCAAGATCGCCAGGCACGCCGGCGCGCGGCTGCACCTCATGAACATCGTCGACGACACGGCGTTCGGGTCCGGCGGCGCCGCGCTGCTGTCGGTCGTGCGCGAGCAGGGCGAGAAGGTGCTGCGCAAGGCCCAGGGACGCGCCGAAGCTGCCGGCGTCGTCGCCTCGACCGCACTCGTTCGCGGCGGCCACGATTCGCTCCAGGCGCTGGTTGCGCGCCAGGCCCAGGAGTCGGACGCCGATCTCATCGTCCTGGGCACCCACGCCAGCCGATCGCTCAGCCGCCTCTTCATGAGTGCGGACCTGGGCCATCTCCACAACCTCGTGTCGATGCCGATCCTGCTCGTGCGCGGCGAGGGCTCGGACGACGACGTCTCGGTGATCGAGGTGACGATGACGGAGCCGGCGCGGCTCGACGCGATCTGACGGAGCCGGCCCGGCCCTGACCGGGCCCCGCACGAACGCAGCGCGACGGCGCGCCGAGAAGGCCGCGAAGCGCCCCGCTTTTCAGCGCTTGAGGCAGGCCCGCGCCGGGCGACCATGGCCGGAATTGACCGGAGCCGCGCCATGATGCGTTCCCTTTGGATTTCGAAGACCGGGATGGAGGCCCAGCAGATGCAGCTGGACACCATCTCCAACAACCTCGCCAACGTCTCGACGAACGGCTACAAGCGTTCGCACGCGGTGTTCGAGGACCTGATGTACCAGAACCTGCGCCAGGCCGGCGCGGCGACGAGCGACCAGACTCAGCTGCCGACCGGCCTGCAGGTCGGCCTCGGCACGCGCGCCGTCGCGACCTCGCGCAACTTCAGCCAGGGGAGCCTGCAGCAGAGCAGCAATCCGCTCGACCTCGCGGTCCGCGGCAACGGCTTCTTCCAGATCCAGCTGCCCGACGGCACGAACGGCTACACGCGCGACGGCTCGTTCCAGGTCAGCGCGACGGGCCAGCTCGTCACCAACAACGGCTACACGGTCCAGCCCGGGATCACGATCCCGGCAGCGGCACAGAGCGTCACGATCGGCAACGACGGCACGGTGAGCGTGGTCCTCCCGGGCACCGCCGCGCCGTCGACGGTCGGCCAGCTGCAGCTCGCGAACTTCGTCAATCCGGCCGGTCTCGAGCCCAAGGGCCAGAACATGTACGGCGAGACGGCGGCCTCGGGCACGCCCAACGCGGGCACACCCGGCCTGAACGGACTGGGCATGGTGCAGCAGGGCTTCGTCGAGACCTCGAACGTCAACGTCGTCGAGGAGCTGGTGCAGATGATCCAGACCCAGCGCGCCTACGAGCTCAACTCGAAGTCGATCCAGACCTCGGACCAGATGCTGCAGAAGCTGGCCAACCTATGACCGACCTCGGCATCAGGCGCTTCGCGACCGTTCTCGTCTGCGCCGTCATCTGCGCTGCGGTGTTCGCCAGCCTCACCGGCTGCGACACGGTCAGCGAGCGGCTCAACCCGCGTCCGCCGGTCGACATCGCCACGCCGATCTACGCCGCGCCGGTCGCCGTCGTGGCGCCGCCGGTGTCGAACGGCTCGATCTACCAGGCGGCCCAGTACCGGCCGCTGTTCGAGGACTACCGGGCGCGCCTCGTCGGCGATTCGATCACGGTGCAGATCGTCGAGAAGATCTCGGCGACGCAGAAGAGCACGAGCTCGATCGACAAGAGCGGCAAGGTCGCGGCCGGCGTCACGGCGCTGCCGTTCCTGGCCGCGAACTCGTTCAACCGCGCCACCGCCGCCGGCACGACGAGCATCAGCTCGGCCGGCGCCGGCACGACCGAGAACACCAACGACTTCTCGGGCACGATCACCGCCGTCGTCACCGGCGTGCTGCCGAACGGGCACCTGCTCGTGGCCGGCGAGAAGCAGATCGGCGTGAACCACAACGTCGACGTGCTGCGCTTCTCGGGCCAGGTCGATCCGCGCATGATCCAGACCGGCAACGTCGTCGCCTCGGCGCAGATCGCCAACGTGCGGATCGAGCAGCGTGGCCGCGGCGCCCAGGCCGATGCGCAGGGAACAGGCTGGCTCAGCCGCTTCTTTTTGAACGTTCTGCCGATCTGACGCCGCGAAGAATCGGACATCTCCCGGTACTTCGCATGCATCCGATCGACCGCATTCTGCGCGCCTCCATCTTCCTCGCGGCCCTGTTCGCCAGCGCCGCGCTCTGGTGGCCCGCGCCGGCCCAGGCCGCACGGCTCAAGGAAGTCGCCTCGGTCCAGGGCGTGCGCATGAACCAGCTGGTCGGCTACGGCCTGGTCGTCGGACTCGACGGCACGGGCGATTCGACGACCTCGGCGCCGTTCGCGCAGCAGAGCCTGCTGGCGCTGCTGCAGCAGATGGGCGTGACGGTGCCCCCGGGCACCACCATGCAGCTCAAGAACCTGGCGACGGTGATGGTGACGGCGCAGCTTCCCCCGTTCGCGCAGCCCGGCCAGACGATCGACGTCACCGTCTCGTCGCTCGCCAACGCCAAGAGCCTGCGCGGCGGCCTGCTGATCGCGACACCGCTCAAGGGCGCCGACGGCCAGGTCTATGCGATGGCGCAGGGCAACCTCGTCATCGCCGGCGCCGGTGCGTCGGCCGCCGGGTCGAAGGTGCAGATCAACCACCTGAGCGCCGGCCGCATCCCGGACGGCGCGACCGTCGAGCGCAGCGTCGCGACGCCGGTCGCGCAGGGCGACTCGATCCAGCTCGACCTGAACTCGAGCGACTACGCCACGGCGCGCGAGGTCGTGCGCGCGATCAACGCCAGGATGGGCAGCGGCACGGCCGACGCGCTCGACGGCCGGGTCGTGCGCGTGCGCATGCCTCCTTCTGCCGACGAGCGGGTCGCCTTCCTCGCCGAGATCGAGAACCTCGAGGTCAAGCAGCAGACGCCGGCGGCCAAGATCGTCATCAACGCGCGCACCGGCTCGATCGTCATGAACCAGGCGGTGACGCTCGCGGCGTGCGCCGTCGCCCACGGCAACCTGTCCGTGACGATCAGCACGACACCGTCGGTGAGCCAGCCCGGGCCGTTCTCGAAGACCGGCGAGACCAAGGTCACCGAGAAGGCCGACATCACGATCACGCAGCAGGGCGGGGCGCTTGTGCCGATGGCCGCGGGCGCCAAGCTCGCCGACGTCGTCAAGGCACTCAACGTCCTCGGCGCGACGCCGCAGGACCTGCTCGCGATCCTGCAGGCGATGAAGTCGGCGGGCGCGCTCGTCGCCGAGCTCGAGGTGATCTGATGACGACGACCAGCGGCCTGTCGGCCACGTCCTCGCTGTCGGGCGCGGGCGCGTCGAACGGCGACGCGGTCTCGATCTCGGCGCTGCGCTCGGCGGCGGCGCGCGATCCGAAGGCGGCGATCCAGGAGACGGCCAAGCAGTTCGAGGCGCTCTTCATGCAGCAGCTCATGAAGAGCATGCGCGAGGCGACGATGAGCTCGGGAATGCTCGAGAACGAGGGCACCAAGCTCGGCACCGAGATGCTCGACACGCAGTACGCGAGCAAGATGACCGGCCTGCCCGGCGGTCTCGCGGCGGCGATCGCGCGCCAGCTCGAGCGACAGATGGGCGGCGGATCGGCCGCGCCGGCAGCTCCTGCTGCGGGCGGGGCGGCAGCATCGAAGGCAACCGTGAGCGATGCGACGCTGTCGCAGCGGCAGGTCGACTTCGTGCAGTCGGTGACGGCGTCGGCGCGCACGGCCGAGGCGCAGACCGGCATCCCGGCGACCTTCATGGTCGCTCAGGCGGCGCACGAGTCGGGCTGGGGCCGGCGCGAGATCAGGAATGCCGACGGCAGCTCCTCGCACAACCTCTTCGGCGTCAAGGCCGGCGCCGGCTGGACCGGCCCGGTCGCCGAGATCACGACCACCGAATGGATCGGCGGCGAGGCGCAGAAGGTCATTGCCAAGTTCCGCTCCTACGCCTCGGCCGACGACGCGTTCCGCGACTACGCCAGGCTGATGAAGGAGAGCCCGCGCTACGCCAGCGTCGTCGCGCAGGCAGCGCAGGCGCCGATGAGCGCTGCGTCGGCGCAGGGCTTCGCGCAGGGCCTGCAACGCGCCGGCTACGCCACCGACCCGGCCTACGCCGACAAGCTCACGCGTGTCATCAACACCACCTTGCGCGTCCAGCGCGCCTCGACATGAGCCGCCGGGCCGTTCCCAAGGCGAATACCGTAGCGCGCAGCGCGGAGGATTCACGATGAGCGTTTCTTCGCTGCTGAGCATCGGTGCGCGGGCGATGACCGCGAACTACGCGGCCTTGCAGGTCACGGGCAACAACGTCGCCAACGCCAACACGGTCGGCTATTCGCGCCAGAGCGTCCAGCTCGCGACCTCGTTCAGCCAGGGCACGGCGAACGGCTTCTTCGGCAAGGGCGTCGACGTCGCGACGGTGACGCGCGCGCACAGCGACTTCCTGACGCGTGAAGCCGCCACGACCGCCTCGCTGGCCGCGGCCGACCAGGCGCGCAGCAGCCAGCTCGCGCAGCTCGAGAAGGTCTTCCCGACCGGCGAGAACGGCCTCGGCTACGCGGCGCAGCAGGTCTTCAACGCCTTCGTCGACGTCTCGAACAAGCCCACCGACTCTTCGGCGCGTCAGGTCGCGCTGGCTCGGGTCGGCGACATGGCGTCGCAGTTCCAGAGCGCCTCGAACCAGCTCGATTCCCTCCAGAGCGGTGTCACGCAGGACCTCAAGACCTCGGTCGCGTCGATCAACTCGATCACCGCGCGCATCGCCGACCTCAACCAGCGCATCGCCAACGTCAAGGGCACGGGCCACGAGCCGAACGACCTGCTCGATCAGCGCGACACGGCGGTCAGCGACCTGTCGCAGCTCGTCCAGGTGACGACGGTCTCGGCGGCAGACGGCACGATCGGCGTCTATCTCGGCGGCTCGCAGCGCCTCGTCCTCGGCGGCGAGGCGACGCCGCTCTCGACCGTCACCGATCCGTTCGATCCGACGAAGGTGCAGATCGGCATCAGCGACGGCGGCGCCCTGCGCGCCTTCCCCGACGGCTTCATCGCCGGCGGCTCGGTGGCGGGCCTGCTGCGCGTGCAGAACCACGACATCCCCGATGCGCGCGGCCTGATCGGCCAGCTCGCCTCGGCGATCGCCGGCGCCCTCAACTCACAGCAGGCGCTCGGCCTCGACCTCGGCCAGCCGGCCGCGGCGGGCGCGCCGCTCCTCGCGCTCGGCGCGGCCACGGTCGCGCCGTCGTCGAACAACGCGAAGGCGGGCGGCGTGCCGGTCGCGTCGTATGTCAACGGCGCCGGGACGCGCGTCTCGAGCGTCTCGATCGCGGTCGTGAACTCGAAGGAGCTGCAGCCGAGCGACTACGAGCTTGTCGCCGACCCGTCGCTGCCGGCCGGCAGCTACCAGCTCACGCGCCTGTCGGACGGCGTGGCGCAGACCGTAACCAACGGCAGCGTCGTCGACGGTTTTCGCATCGACATCGCCGCGCCCGCGCCGGCGGCGCGCGACCGCTTCCTGCTCCAGCCGGTGTCGAACTCGACACGCTCGATCAGCCGGGCGCTCGACGATCCCAGGGGCATCGCGGCCGCGTCGCCGGTCTCGGCCTCGTTCGCCGCCGCGAACACCGGCACCGCCGCGCTCGGCTCGCTTGCCGCGGTGAGCGCGTCGATCAACCCGAACCTCACGGCCACGCTCAGCTTCACCGACAACAGCGGCAACTACAGCTACAGCCTGGTCGACTCGACTGGCGTGGTCGCGACCACGAACGGCATCGGCACCTTCGTCGCTGGCCAGCCGATCACGCTCAACGGCTTCGCCCTCAACCTCACCGGCGTGCCGAAGCAGAGCGACGTCGTCACGATCGCCCAGACCGCGTATCCGGCCAGCGACAACGGCAACGCCAACGCGCTGCTCGCACTGCGCGATGCCGGCATCGTCGGCCAGCGCAGCTCGTCCGGCGTCGTCACCACGGCGGGCGTGAACGCGATCGATGCCTACGCCGGCGCGCTCGCCACGGTCGGCGTCAGGGTCCAGAGCGCGAACAACGCGGCCGACCAGTCGGCGGCGATCGCCACCGACGCCAAGACGGCGGTCAGCGAGAAGTCGGGCGTCAACCTCGACGAGGAAGCGGCACGCCTGATCCAGTACCAGCAGAGCTATCAGGCCGCCGCCAAGATGCTCCAGGTCGCGCAGACGGTGTTCGACACCTTGCTGCAGATCGGCAAGTGAACCTCGGAGATCTCTCATGCGCATCAGCACCGCCAACGCCTTCGACGCCGGCATCGACGCGCTCTCCAAGCGCCAGACCGACCTGCAGTCGCTGCAGGACCAGATGACGACCGGCAAGCGCGTCTCGAAGGCGAGCGACGACCCGGCCGCCGCGGCGCGCGCCGAGCGGGCGATGGCGAGCGTCGGGCGCACCGTCACCAGCCAGCGCGCCGTCGACGCGAGCAAGGTCGCGATGTCGCAGGCCGAGAGCTCGCTGGGCAGCGCCGGCGACCTGATGCAGCAGGCACGCGAGCTGATGGTCTCGGCCGGCAACGGCAGCTACACCGACGCCGAGCGCCAGAGCATCGCCAACCAGCTGAAGGGCCTGCGCGCGCAGATGCTCACGATCGCCAACCAGGACGACGGCGCAGGCACCTATCTCTTCGCCGGCCAGGGCGCGACGCAAAAGCCCTTCGTCGACGCGCCCGGCGGCGTGCAGTACGCCGCCGCGCCCGGCACCACGCTCACCGAGCACACGACCGGCCTGCCGCTCACGACCGACGGCAACGCCGCCTGGCTGACGGCGCGCACCGGCAATGGCGTGTTCGTGACGAGCGCCGGCGCTTCGGTGCAGAACGCCACCATCGACGCCGGCCGGATCTCCAACCCGGGCGCGCTCACGACCTCGACCTACACGCTGCAGTTCAGCGTCGCCGCCGGCGCGACGACGTACGCCGTCCTGAAGGACGGCGTCGCCACAGCAGTCGTCAACGCGCCTTATGTCTCCGGCCAGGCGATCACGGTCGACGGCATGACCGTGGCGGTGAGCGGGGCGCCGGCCAGCGGCGACCAGTTCATGCTCGCGCCGTCGACGCCGACCCTGAGCGTCTTCGACACTCTCGACAAGGCGATCGCCGGCCTGCAGACGACAGGCCGCACGGGCTCGCAGATCGCCCAGGCCAACGCCGACAGCCTGCGCGACATGGATTCGTCGATGAACAACCTCGGTGCCGCGCGTGCTGCGGCCGGCCAGGTGCTGAATCGGATCGACAGCGAGACCAGCCGGCTCGACACGCAGAAGGTCGCGAGCACGACCGAGCGATCGAATGCGGAAGATGTGGACATGGTGCACGCGATCTCGGATTTTCAGAACAAGCAAAGCGGCTACGATGCGGCGCTCAAGTCGTACTCGATGGTGCAGCGCCTGTCGCTCTTCCAGTACGTGAACGGCTGAGGATGCGGCGGCGACGGCGTCGCCGCGCAGCCCGGTCGCCCGTCGATCGGCGCTGGGGCCTCTTGGAGCTTTGACTTTGCTGGACGTCGCGATCCTCGGACAGGTGGCCCTCGGCTACTCACCGTTCATCGACCGCAACCGCGCGGTCTCGGCGACGCGTCTGTCGATCTATCCCCTGCGTCCCGATGCGACGCTCGACGTCGCCCAGCTGCTGCACGCCGTCGGCGATGTCTGGCCGGCGAGCGGCGGCAACGTCTCGCTCAACGTCGTGAGCGAGAGCCTGCTCCACGATCTCCTGCGTGCCAGCCCTTCGGCCAACCTGATGGTCGAGGTGCCCAACTTCATGGCTGCCGACCCGGCCAATGTCGAGGCCCTGGTGCGGCTGCACCGCAACGGCAACACGCTGCTGCTGAAGGGGCGGCCGAATGCGCCGCTGCCGCGCGAGGCGCTGCCCTGCTTCAAGTACTCGATCATCGACCTCGCCGACGATCGCCGCATCACGGAGACGACGGCGCCTGACTCGACGCCGCCGCCGGCAGGCGTGACGCGCTCGATCTCCCACGTCCAATCCGGCGTTCGCACCGTGGCCGAAATGGAGGCGAGCTTCTCGCGCGGCGCCCACGCCGTGCTCGGCTGGCCGATCGACGACGCGATCAGCACCACCGCCGTGCGCAGCGGCAAGGCGACGGCGCAGCCCGCCCTGCAGGTCGTGGTCGAGCTGATCCATCGCGTCGACAACGAGGATCCGATCGAAAAGCTCGAGAACACGTTGAAGCGCGATCCCTCGCTCGCCTTCAAGCTGCTGCGCTACATCAACTCACCGGCATTCGGCTTGCGCGTCGAGATCAGCTCGTTCCGCCACGCGATCATGCTGCTCGGCTACCAACGCCTCAAGCGCTGGCTGGCGCTGCTGCTCGCGACGGCCAGCAAGGACGTCAACCTGCGTCCGGTGATGTTCGCGGCCGTGCGACGGGGCCTGCTCATGGAAGAGCTCGTGGCCGGCAACGGCGACGAGGAAATGAGGAGCGAGATGTTCATCTGCGGCGTGTTCTCGCTGCTCGACCGGATGTTCCAGGAAAGCTTCGCCAAGCTGCTCGGCTCGATCCCGGTGCCCACGCGCGTGTACCAGGCGCTCGTCGACAACACCGGTCCGTTCCAGCCCTACATGGCGATGGTCAAGGCGGCCGAGGGCGAGTCGGTTTACGAGTACCGCGAGGCCGCCGAGCACCTGTTGATGAGCGTGGCCGAGATCAACCGCGCCCAGCTGCGTGCCCTGATGGGGGCCGGCGCGCTGGAATGAAGACGGCCGGACTGCCGGCGGCGGTCCAGGAGACCCTGCAGATCTTCTGGGAGTCGCCGTTCCCGGCGACGCTGCAGGACGCCGACTTCCTCGTCGTCGACGTCAACGACGCCTTCGTCGAGTTCAGCGGCTTCGCGCGGACGGAGCTCGTCGGCCGCGATACGCTCGAACTCCAGGCGCCCGACGATCGCGCCACCAGCCGCGAGCGGCGCAAGCTGCTGATCGCGTCGCGCGGTCATGCCGGCCAGCCGGCGCTGAGCGAGGGCCGGATCATCGACGCGCGCGGCTTCGAGCGCTGGTACCGCGTCTCCCGGCGCGTTCTCGCCGACGGTGACGGCGCGCCCCTGTACTTCGCGGTGCTGCAGGACACGACGCTCGAGCACGCTGCGCGCGAGCGCGCCGACCGCTCGGTGCGCGAGCTCGACGACTGGTTCGACCTCAGCCCCGTCGGCATGGTCCTCTTCGACGACAGTGGTCTGCTGGTTCGCACCAACCCCGCGTTCGATCATCTCGCCGGTAGCGTGCCGGTCTCGCTCGCCGACGGCACGCCCGAGCTTGCTCGCCTGCTCTCGTGGGGCGAGGGCGGCGCGCTGCGGGCCCTGCGGCCGGGCTCGCGTCCGGTCGAGTCCCAGGGCTGGATCGGTGCGAAGCAGGGGCCGCTGCGGCGCCTGCGCGCGATCGTCCGCTGCTACCGCACCGCGAGCGGCGAGCGCCGCTACATGGGCATCGTCGAGGACCGCAGCGCCGAGGAAGAGCGCGACCTGGCACGGATGCAGATCGGCGCGATGATGGACACCGCGAGCGTCGGCATCGCGACCTTCGAGGAATCGTCGGGCTGGGTGCGCCAGCCGCCGAATTCGGGCGGCTCGTCGTCGCTGCTGCAGAACATCAGCCGCGACATCGTCGCGCCCGAGTCGCTCGCCGAGTTCGAGCGCTTGCAGACGGCGCTCAAGCGCACCCAGCGGATCGAGGCGCGCTATCGGGTCATCCATCCCGAGCTCGGCCAGCGCTGGCTGCTGACGCGGGTCGAGCCGGCGACGCTTGCCTCGGGCAAGAAGACGGCGTCGGTCGTCACGCTCGACGTCACCGACCAGCAGATGAGCCAGCGCCGCAGCGAGCAGTTGCTGCGCGAGATGACGACGATCCTCGAGAGCACGACGGCCGGCATCGCCTACCTGCGCGGCGGCGCGCTCGTGCGCTGCAACCGCCGCTTCGAGACGATGCTGCGCCTGCCGCCGAGCGCGGTCGCGGGCTCGAGCCTGGCCGAGCTGCTCTCGCGCCATCCCGACGCCGAGGCGACGGCGGCCGAGATCCGCGAGGCGCTGATCGACGGCAGGACGTACGAGACCGAGTTCATCTTCGACGAGAGCGCCGATGCGGGCGGTGCGGCGAGCGACCGCGGTCGCCCGTTGCCCGGCCACGGTGACCCCGACCTCAGCGACAGCCCGCGCTGGTACTCGCTCTCGGTGCGCCGTGCCGGTGGCGCGTCGGGCTTCGACGAGGCGATCGCGGTGCTCTCCGACGTGACGCGCCTGAAGACGCAGCAGGTGCAGCTCGAGTCGCTCGCCCGCGAGCGTGAGCTGATGGCCGAGCGCACGCGCTCGATCCTCGACTCGGTGCTGGTCGGCATCGTCACCGTCGGCCACGGCGGCATCGAGTGGATGAACCGGTCGGCGCGGCGCATGTTCGGCGGCGACCTGGCCGACTTCCTGGGCGAGCCGATGGCGCTCGTCGCGACGGCGGAGGCCGGGCATCCGTTTCGCAGCACGCACTACCTCGACGAGCTCGTCGAGGGCCAGGCCGAGACCTTCGAGTGCCGCGTGCGCGGCCTCGACGGGCGCGAGTTCTGGGTCGTCGGCAACGTCGTCGCCACCGGCCGCGACCTGATCGGCCGCCAGCTCACCTTCGCCCTCCTCGACATCGAGCGCCGGCGCCAGGCCGAGGCCGCGGTCTCGACGGCGCAGGCCTCGCTGCGCCGCGTCATCGAGGCCGCTCCGCTCACCATCACGCTGCTTGACGCGCACACGCTCTCGATCGTGCAGATCAACGGCGTCGCAGCGGCGACGGTGAAGAGCACGCCCGAGCAGCTCGTCGGCAAGATGCCCGAGCAGATCTTCCCGGCCGAGCTCGCGGCGACGCGCCGGCGCGACCTGGTCGACGCGCTCGGCTCGAGCGAGGTGACGACGCACGAGTACCGCTTCAGGGTCGACGGCGCCGAGCAGCTCTGGGACGCGCGCCTGCAGCCGCTGTCGGCGACGCCGGGCGGGCCGCCCGACCAGCTTCTCCTCGTCGCCACCGACGTCACCGAGCAGCGCGCCGCGCAGGAGGCACGCCTCGAGGCGGCGATCGCGCAGCGCGAGATGCTGGTGCGCGAGGTCCATCACCGGATCAAGAACAACCTCCAGGGCGTCGCCGGCCTGCTGCAGCAGATCGCCGGCCGCAAGCCCGAGGTCGCGGCGGCGATCGACGAGGTCGTCGGCCAGGTGCAGGCGATCGCGCAGGTCTACGGCCTGCAGGTCGGCGCCGACGGGCCGCTCTCGATCGTGAGCGTGCTCGAGGCGATCACCGGCTCGGTCCAGCGCACCTTCGGCCGGCCGATCCGCTGCAGCGTCGCCGGCGCGAGCGCCCGCGAGTGGAAGCTGCCCGAGGTCGAGGCGATCCCGACGGCGACGGCGACGGCGACGGCGATGCGATCGCCTGCGTCCTCGAGTGCGGCGACGCGGGCGTCCATGTCGCGATCTCGAACCGGGCGCGCCTGCCGAGCGGATTCAGCCTGGCGCGGATCCCGAACGGCGTCTCGGGGCTCGGCCTCGTTCGTGCACTGCTGCCGCGGCGCAGCGCCCGGCTCTCGATCGAGCAGTCGGCCGATCGGGTCGTCGCCACGGTCTCGCTGACGCCGCCCGGCGTCCAGCGCATCGGCGCCGCATAAGATTCGCCTGGCGGCGACAAACGGGGCGGCGATGAAGACAGCGGGCGAGGGCAGCAAGGGAACGATCCTCGTCGTCGACGACAACCGGCTCGTGCTGGCGACGCTCACCGACGGACTCACCCGCGCCGGCTACCACGTCTACGACGCCGACAACGGCGACGACGCGATCCTGATCGCGCGCGAGCACCGGCCCGACCTGGCGCTCCTCGACATCCGCATGGAAGGCAAGAGCGGCTTCGACGTCGCGCAGTACCTGCGCACGCAGTGCCGCATGCCGTTCATGTTCCTCTCCGCCTTCTCCGACGAGCAGACGGTGGCGCAGGTCAAGGCGCTCGGCGCGGTCGCCTACCTCGTCAAGCCGCTCGACATCAAGCAGATCGTGCCGGCGGTCGAGGCGGCGTTCGCGAACATCGAGCGCGACCCGCAGCCGCGCGCGCGGGAAGCGGTCGCGTCACCGCCCGCCGCGGCCGCCTTCGCGCCGCCGCCCGACACGACCACCGCGATGGCGGTCGGCGTCCTGATGCACCGCTACTCACTCGATCGGGGCGAGGCGTCGCGCCGTCTGGCGAGCCTCGCGGTCAGCGAGCAGCGCAGCCTGCGCGAGCAGGCCGAGCTGCTGCTCGCCGCGGTCGAGCAGCTCGCGGCGCCGGCGCGGCACTAGGGCCCAGGCCGTCTTCAGGTCCCGCTCGCCTCGTGCACCCGCAGTGGCAGCGTGAAATGAAAGCGCGCCCCGCGCTCGAGCTCGGACTCGGCCCGGATCTCGCCGCCATGCCGGCGCACGATGCGCCGCACCGAGGCGAGGCCGACGCCGGTGCCGGGGAACTCGCTCGCGCTGTGCAGGCGCTGGAAGACGCCGAACAGGCGCTCGGCGAAGCGCATGTCGAAGCCGGCGCCGTTGTCCTCGACCGTGAAGCTCGCCTCGCCCTCGCCTCGGACGAATGCGATCCGGGCCGGCCGCGCATTGGCGCTGTACTTCCAGGCGTTGCCCAGGAGGTTCTCCAGCATCATGCGCAGGAGGGTCGGGTCGCCCGTCGTCAGCAGGCCGGGCTCGATCGTCACCTGCACGTCGCGCTCGGGATGCTCGCGACGCAGGTCGTCGACGACGAAGCCGGCGATCTGCGACAGGTCCACCGGCACGTGCGCGATCGGCTGCGACGACAGGCGCGACAGCGCGAGCAGCGCGTCGATCATGCTGTTCATGCGCGTCGCGGCGCCGAGGACGCGGTCGAGGTGATCGAGGCCGACCTTGTCGAGGACGCTGCCGTAGTCCTCCTTGACGATCCTCGTGAAGCCCTCGACCACGCGGATCGGGGCGCGCAGGTCGTGGGAGACGATGTAGCCGAAGGACTCGTGGTCGGGATCGCGGTCGCCTGGCACGGACGGATCGTCGCGCGGCACGATCCGGCGCTGCGCGGAGCTGCGCCGCATCATCACGACGGCGACCGCGGCGCCGATGGCGGCCGCGAGGGCCGCGGCCACGACGATCGCCAGGACCAGGCCGACAGGCGTCACGCCGGCGTCGCCGCCGGGGCGCGGGTCGGTCGGAAACGCGCCGGGCGGCGCGACGAACGCGAAGAAACAGCGCCGGGCATTGTCGGGAATTGTAGAAGCGGCCCGCCGCGATCGAAGGTCACGGTGCGGCGCGTCCGCTCGCCTGGGTCTTCGGGGTTCAAGTCCTGCGCGCCGACGCCGACAACACCTCGTGCGGTCGAGGTTGCCGGCGCCCTTGCGCGGGCGCCGCTGCCGCCGCGGAGTGCATCCCTGGACATCATGTCGCCGCTTTCGTCGCGTGCCCGCCCGTCGCTTCGCGCCTTCGCGCCAGGCCACGCCCATCGCCCGTGCCAAGGTCGCAGTCGCGGCGAGGCGTCGTCGTGAGCGCCGACATTCCGGCCACGCTGGACGCCGACGCGCTCGCGCGTCTGCGCGACCTCGACCCGTCCGGCAAGACCCGGCTCGTCGAGCGCGTGCTGAAGGCGTTCGAGACTTCGGCGACCCGGCTCTCGCTCCAGTTCAAGGAGGCCCGCGAACGCGGCGACATGCAGGGCATCCGCCACGTCGTCCACACCCTGAAGTCGTCCTCGGCGAGCATCGGCGCCCTCGCGCTGGCGAGAATTTGTGCCGAAATCGAGACTTCGATTCGCAACGGGACCGTCGACGACCTTCCGCCGCGCCTGGACGCGATGGACCGCGAGCTGGCCGACGTGCTACAAGCCGTTACGCCAATGCTGACCCCGGGCACGTCGACATGATCCTGAGCGCCGAGCCTTCGGCCGACGATCTTCCCGATCGTCCGAAAGTGCTTCTCGTCGACGACGACGAAGTCAATCTGCTGCTGACCTCGGTCGCGCTGCAGGATCAGGGCTTCGCGGTCACGGAAGCGTCGGGCGGCGAGGCGGCGATCCAGATCCTCGCCGACTGGCTGCCGGACATCGTCGTCCTCGACGCCGTCATGCCCGGCCTCGACGGCTTCGAGACCTGCCGCGAGTTGCGCGTCCTGCCCGGCTTCGAGTCGCTGCCGGTGCTGATGCTGACCGGCCTCGACGACGACGCCTCGATCACGCGCGCGTACGAAGCCGGCGCGACCGACTTCTTCGTCAAGTCGAGCCAGTGGCGGCTGCTCGCCGGGCGCCTGCGCTACCTGCTGCGCGCGTCGCGCACACGCGTCGAGCTCGAGCGCAGCAAGTCGCGCCTCGCGCGCGCGCAGGACCTCGCCCGCATGGGCAGCTTCGACTGGCGGCGCGGCCAGGACGGCCCGGTGTTCTCGATCGAGGGCCTGCGCGTGTTCGGCTTCGGCCCTGGCGAACAGCCGGCCTTTCGCGGCCTGCTGCGCATGGTGCCCGAGGAAGAGCGCAAGTCCTTCCTCGAGCTCACCCACAGCGCGATGGACCGAAGCACGGTGCTCGCGACCGACATCCACGCCCGCCTCGTCGACGGCCGCCAGCGCATCGTCCACATCGAGGCCGAGCCCGAGTTCAACGAGCACGGCAACCTGATCGGCTACACCGGCATCGTCCAGGACGTGACCGACCGGCGCCTGGCCGAAGACCGGATCCGCCATCTCGCGAACTTCGACACCCTCACGGGGCTGCCGAACCGGCGCCAGCTGATCTGGCGCGCCGAGCGCGCGCTCGAGCACGGCCGCCGGCTCGGTCACGAGGTCGCGCTGCTGCTGATCGACCTCGACCGATTCAAGATCATCAACGACACGCTCGGCCACGGTGCCGGCGACGAGCTGCTGATGGAGGTGTCGCGGCGCCTGCGCTCGTGCGTGCGCCACTCGGATCAGGTGCTGGAGAGCTCGCTCGAAAGCGTCGGCGTCAGGTCGCACCGGACGCTCGAAGCGGTCGGCCGGCTCGGCGGCGATGAGTTCGTCGCGCTGTTGCCCGAGGTCACCGACGACGACGACGCCGAGCGCGTCGCGACCCGGATCCTCGAGGTGATGCGCAAGCCGATCATGATCGGCCTGCAGGAATGCTTCGTCACGGCGAGCGTCGGCATCGCGATCTTCCCGCGCGACGGCACGACCGTCGCCGACCTGCTGCGCAACTCCGACATCGCGATGTACTCGGTGAAGTCGGCGGGCCGCAATTCGTCGTCGCTCTATCGCCCGAACCTCGGCGGCAAAGGCCGCGAGAAGCTCGAGCTCGAGAGCGCGCTGCACAAGGCGATCGAGCGCGACGAGCTGGTGCTCCACTACCAGCCCAAGATCGACGTGCGCGGCGCGCGCATGGTCGGCGCCGAGGCGCTGATGCGCTGGCGCCGCCACGGCGTGCTGGTGCCGCCGGGCGACTTCATCCCGCTCGCCGAGGAGACCGGTCTCATCATTCCGCTCTCGGAGTGGGCGATCCGCGAGGCCGCACGCCAGGCCCGCATCTGGCAGGACAATTTCGGCTTTTCCGACTCGATCGCGGTCAACCTGCCGAGCCGCCTGTTCGAGCGCACGGACCTGGTCGAATACATCCACAACGCGGTCACGACCTACGGCGTGCCGCACCACGCGATCGAGCTCGAGATCACCGAGACGGGCCTGATGAAGGACCTGCAGAACGTGATCCCGTCGCTGCACCGGCTCAACGAGATCGGCGTCGAGATCTCGATCGACGACTTCGGCACCGGCTACTCGTCGCTGGCCTACCTCACGACCCTGCCGATCAGCGAGCTGAAGATTGATCGCAGCTTCGTGCGCGACCTGGGCATGACGCCGCAGAGCTCGGCAGTGGTCACGGCCATCATCGCGCTGGCCCGGTCGCTGGGCCTGCGCGTGATCGCCGAAGGCGTGGAAAACTTGCGCCAGATGGAGGTCCTGCACCGCCTGGGCTGCGGCATCATGCAAGGATTCCTGTTCAGCAAGGCGCAGCCGCCCGAAGACATCGAGCTCTGGCTGAAGCAGACCGTGCTGCCCAAGAAAGCCCCCTGGATCGGCCAGGCCTCGAGCGGCGACAGCCCGGAGCCGACGCGTGCGTCGCGGGCTCGCGATTCGCGGGCCAAGCCGATCGGCAAACTGCCTCTGGTGTGATCGGACCCAGGATGTCGACCATGACGCAAACCGTGCCCCTGGCCAAGCCCGCCGATGCGGCCAAACCGGCCGAGCAGACCAAGGCCCAGATGGCCAAGGGTGCGCTGCGTCGGCTCGCGACCGAGCGGCTCGAGCCGACGCCCGAGAACTACGAGCGCGCCTATCGGCTCGAGGCCGGCGAGCAGCCTGAGCTGAGCGACGCGCTCGCCACCCTCATCGAGCGCGTCGTGCGCGGTGTCGAGCACGGCGGCCGCGGCTGGACGCCGGCGCGCCGACGCGACGGCCTCCAGCGCGTGATCGCCGGTTCGCGCAACGACTCGCGCCGGCTTCAGCGTCGCCTCAACCAGCTGCTGGGCAGCTGGGACGGCGACGTTGCCTCCGCCAGCATCGAGACGCTCGACGGAGACGATGCGCCGCCCGAGGACGCACTGCCGCCAGCGGTCGTTGCGCTGGTCCCGCCGGCGCCACCGGTCGCCTCGTCCGCGGACGATGTCGCGCTCGGACTCGCGCAGGCCGCCGCAGAACGCTCGGCAGCCTCGGCCGCACTCTGGCAGCGCTCCGCACGCATGCTGGCCGACGCACTGCATCAGGCCCTGCCCGATCGAGACGGCGCCAACCGCGAGCTCGTCGGCGAGTTCAAGCATGTCTTCGACGGCGTCCCGGGCGACGAGACGCGCGAGTCGATCGCCGACGACACCGAGGCGCTCACCCAGCGCGCTCATCGCATCCTGCAGCATCGCCACCACCTGTTCGAGCAGCTCGGCAAGCTCTGCCTCGAGCTCACCTCGAGCCTCACCGACATCGCCGAGGACGGCAGCTGGGTGAAGGGCCAGTGCGAGGCGATGCGCGTGAAGATCGAGGAAGGCCTCACCGCGCGCGGCGTGCGCGCGGTGAGCGACATGCTTCATCACGCCAGGAAGCAGCACGCCGAAGTGCGCAGCGAACGCGAGCGGGCACGAGACGCGCTCAAGGGTCTGATCACGCAGATGCTCGCCGAGCTGAGCGAGCTCGGCTCGAAGACCGGCAATTTCCACGAGAGCGTCGGCCGCTACGCGGCGGTGATCGAGGGCGCCGACACGCTCGAGGGCCTGACCGGCGTCGTCCGCGAGATGGTCGCGGAAAGCCGCGCCGTGCAGACGCTGGTCGCGCAGACGCAGGAGCGCCTGCAGGAAGAGCACGGCAAGGCGACCAACCTGAGCGAGCGCATCGTCCAGCTCGAAGACGAGATGAAGCGCCTCTCCGACGAGGTCTCGACCGACCAGCTCACCCAGGTCGCGAACCGGCGCGGCCTGATGCAGGCCTTCGAGGTCGAGCGCGCGCGCCTCGAGCGCGAGGGCGGCGATCTCTCGATCGGCCTGCTCGACATCGACAACTTCAAGCGACTCAACGACGAGCTCGGCCACAGCGCGGGCGACGAGGCCCTCAAGTCGCTCGCCGCCATCGTCAGCAAGACCCTGCGTCCGGGCGATCGGGTCGCGCGCTACGGCGGTGAGGAGTTCGTCGTGCTGCTGCCGGCGACGCACGCGGCCGAAGGCGAGCAGGTGCTGACGCGCCTGCAGCGATCGCTGACGGGCGGCCTCTTCATGCACAAGGACAAGCAGGTCTTCGTCACCTTCTCGGCCGGTGTCACCCGCTATCGCCTTGCCGAGCGGATCGAGGACTCGCTCGAGCGCGCCGACCAGGCGCTCTACGAAGCCAAGCGGACGGGCAAGAACCGCACGTGCATCGGCTGATCGCGATGGCTCGGCGCGAGGCGCGACGCTCCCGGGCTCGCTTCACGCCGCCGATGCCAGGCCCGGCTCGCCGAGCACGCCGATGGCGCGCTGCACGTCGCGCTCGAACGCCGACACGGTCGCCTCGGGTGCGGTCGAGGCCATCAGCGCGGCCCGGAACGCCTCGGTCTCGCTCGCGTAGAGAGCGCGAACGACGACGCGCGTGTCCTCGCTCAGCGCCTCGCTCATCGAATTGACGAAGCATTCCATCGCCAGCATCGAGCCGCGCAGCTCGTGAATCTGCGCCACCAGGTCGTCGACATCGTTCATGCGGTGCTCCCTTGTGGAGCGACGCAGAGCAATCGGCGTACCGTGCCGCAGTCCGGGCGGGGCCTGTGCTTACAGCGAGCCCCGCTCAGCGCTTGAACAGATCGTCGAACAGGTCGCCGGGGATCGAATCCTCGTCGTCGTTGACTTCGCAGCCGTTCAGGAGGTCCCACGACGAGCCGCGCCAGTCGACCACCGGTGCCGGGTCGAGCACCCTCGGTGCGACTTCGGGGGCGGCATCGACGGGGCCCGTCAGCCGGTCGACGTCCACGAACTCGCCCATGGGCGCCTCGGGCGTCACTCGCCATACCCGGCGGGGTGGGGAAGGCTTCTTTCGGTCCGTGGTCATGGCTTGCTCAGATCTGCCCCCGATCCTGCACGTCCGCGTCGACGGCGACAAATCCGCCCGCGCCTTGTCCCTCGCGGCGACGCGCCTTTGTTGCGGCTACGAAACGGACGCGGTCTCCTTCGGCGCCGCGAGCTCGCGCCACACCGCCGCGACCACGGCGAGCAGCGTCGGCCCGAGAAAGAGGCCGAGCACGCCGAAGGTCTCGAGCCCGCCGACGATGCCCAGGAGCGCCAGGACCAGCGGCAGCTTCATGCCGGCGGCGAGGAACACCGGCCGCACGAAATGGTCGACGACGAAGATCGCCAGCGCCCCGGCGACGATCAGCACCGTCGCCGCGGTCGTCTCGCCGACCGCGAAGAGATAGAGCGCGGCGGGCAGGAGGATCAACACCGCGCCGAACGGCACGGTGCCGAGCAGCCCTGTCGCGAGGCCCAGCGCGGCCGGGTGCGGCACGCCGGCGACGGCGTAGGCGACGGCCATCATCACGCCCAGGCCCATGCCGACCAGGACCAGCCCGTTGACGGCGCCGCGGATCGAGCGCACGACCACGACCAGCGTGCGCCGTCCGCCCGGGCCCAGTTGTCGCACGACGACGGTGTCGATCTGCAGTGCGAGAGCGGCGCCGTCGAGGTACAGGAAGAAGAGGACCAGGATGCAGAAGAAGAACGCCATCGCATGGCGGGCGACTTCGGTGACGAGGCTGCGGCCGCGGGCGAAGTCGAGCTCGCCGAGCACCGAGCGGCCGTGGCTGCCCAGCGCGCCGGGCTCGCCGAGGATGCTGTTCCACTGCCGCGCCGCCCACGACCCGATCAGCGGCAGCGAGGCGAGCCCGTCGGGCGCCGGCAGGCCGGTCTGCTGGCTCGCGGTCCACAGATCGAGCAGCGCGGGCAGCTCGTGCCATCCGCGCAGCACGAGGTAGGTGACCGGGACGCCGAGGAAGACGACCACGGCGCTGGTCAGGAGCAGGGCGCTCGCCGCCCCTGAGCGAGGGCCGGCGGCGCGGCACAGGCGCTGGTGCAGCGGCCAGGTTGCGACCGCGATGACGCCGGCCCAGAGGATCGGGGCGACGAGGTGATGGAGGAGGAAGACCGCGGCGGCGGCGAGCGCGACGACGGCGACGGTGCGGGCGGTAGGCGGCTTCATGTCGGGCGGCCGGCGGTGAACCGGCTCGACGCGAGCATAGACGCGAGCGTCCCCGCGCCCGCGCGCGCACGTGCGGCGACGGTTCAGGCGCGAGCGAAATCCATGGTGCAGTTCGCTTCCCAGGTGCTGCCGGCATCCTGCGAGAGCGCCTGTTCCCAGGTCGTGCTCATCGTCGATGTGACGAATCGGAGGAGAACCAACAGCATTTGAATTCCTGCATGCGCCAGCGCCCGATCAGGAAGTCGAAGTCGTCGGCGGACGAGCGCGGGGAGGTGTCGTCCATGGCGGTCAGGCTCAGGCCAGACCGCCCCATTCCGTCACATCGAAGGGCCACGTCTGCAAGACCTCGTCAGCCACGGCGATCGGATCGAGGTGACCGCGCATGGCGTGCACCGCCTGGGCCAGCGCGACCAGCTGCATCTTCGTCATCGGCGCACCTCGGTAGACGAGGTGCGCGTGGAACGCGTAGCGCCAGGCGAAGCGGTCCATCGCGGACTGGGTTCTCGACGCGCGCGTGTTCACGACCCCGTTAGAGGCAAGGAACATACCGGCACAAGAGTGACGAAGTTCGGCTCCCTGATTCGAGGGTAGAGCCGTGCTGGCGGAGACGGTGTCCGCCCTAGGGTCAATGGTGGCGAGGGTTTGCGGCCAGTCGCGGATTTTTCCCGCCATAAATCCCGCCATTCAACTGGATCGGCATTCGAGCGAGGAGGAGGATCGCAATCGCCTCTGCAGACCGCATTCCGCCTCGATTCCGTCTTTTGAAAAATGGTCCGTTACCGCGAAATTCACTGCAATTTTGCAGCTACCGGGAATGGTAGGCAGTTCGATCCTCTGTCAGATCGATGGCGTGCATGGGAAGGATCGAATGCAATGCATTGATGGCGATGTGTCTCGGGCACGGACGGAATGTAGACGGTTCTTGTTAGGGTCCGTCGCACGTGTGAGCGAAGCGACGACGCCACGGTCGGGATGCCAACGCGTCGCAGGATAGCTGTTGTCGCCAAGCTGTAAATGTCAGGCGGGGGGACGTTCGACTCGCTGGCCCGTGGCTACCCTTCCTGCTTCGCAATGGCGATTGAGTCACGTCGGCGTCGAATCCATCAGAACGCTGGCCAGTTCGAGGGCACGCCAGAGCGGCGCCGGCATCTGCAGCATGGCCTCGGGCGTTCTGACATTGGCGATCCACGCGCCGATCTCCGCGTGCTGCTCGTTCGACAGCAGGTCGCGCGTCAGCATGTCATCAGCGTTTGCAATGACGGTCTCCCGGAATCGATGGCGTTCCCCCAGCTCCCAGGTCCCAGTACAAACCGGCCATCATCGCCAGGCCCTCGCGCATGAGATGAGGCGGCAGATGCTCGTTCGGCGCATGCTGTGAACAGCCGGGATAGGAGTGCGGCACCCAGACGGTGCGCAGGCCGAGGATGTCGGTGAAGATGTCGTTGGGCAGTGAGCCACCCAGGTTCGGCAATACCGCCGGCTTCTTGCCGCTGGTACTTGCGATCGAAGCCACCGCCCATTGCACCCACGGGTCTTCCGGGTCGATCCGGGTGGCGTTGAACATGGTCTCGCGGGTGCTTGCGATCTTCACCATCGAGAACCCGCTGGCGTCGAGATGGCGGCGCAGCGCCGGCAGGATGTCGGCCGGATCGATCCCCACCACGAACCGCAACTGGCAGCGCGCCCAGGCCCGCGGCGGAATCGCGTTGACGGGCGTTTCCGGATTGCCCGTCTTGTACGCCAGCACCAGGCCCGGCTCGCCCCACCAGGCTTCGATCTTCGGGCCGTCCTCGCCACCGTCGACCTCGCAGTCGGCGAGGGCGCGCCGCACGGTCGCCGGCAATTCTTTCGGCTTCCATTCCGGCAGCAGGATCTGGCCGGTCGACGAGACCAAGGTGGCGATCGCATGGGCGAGCTGGATGCCGGGGTTGGAGATCAGCCCGCCCCAATTGCCTGAATGGTGGCCGCCCTGGCGGGCCTCGATCGTCAGGTCGAAGTTGACGCTGCCGCGCGAGCCCAGGAACACGGTCGGCCGCCCGGGCGCCAGACGCGGCCCGTCGGACGCGATCAGCAGGTCGGCTCGCAGCAGCTCGCGGTGCTCGGTGCACAGTTCACGCAGGCCGGCCGATCCGGTTTCCTCGCCCATCTCGATCAGGTACTTGGCGTTGAAGCCGAGCGCGCCGCGCGCCGCCAGCACGTTTCGCATCGCCTCCATGTTGACGGTGTGCTGGCCCTTGTTGTCGGCGATGCCGCGGCCGTACCACCGGCCCTGCGTCTCGGTCAGGGTCCACGGCGAGAGCCCTTCGTTCCACTCGTGGTCAAGGCCGCGGATCACATCGCCGTGGCCATAACCCAGCACCGTTGGCAGCTCGGGCGATTCGATCCGTTCGGCAAACAGAAACGGCGCCAGCGCCTTCGGATGCTCGAGGATGCGACACGCGAAGCCCATCGTCTCGAAGGCCGGCCGGATCTCGGCTTCGAGGTATTGCCGCAGCACCCCTGCGCGCTCCGGGTTCTGGCTTTCGGTCGGCATCGCGATGCGCCGCGCCAGCGTTTGCCGGAACTGGCCGGAGTCGAAGCATTCCTCGGCGCGGTGGATGGCGTCGGCACGGGTCATGGTGATGTTCCTTCATGGACAAAAGCCGGGAAGAGGTGGCAGGCCACCTCCCCAAGACCATCGCGCAGCAAAAGCGGACGCTCAGTCTCGCAGACCACCATGCGACGCGGACAGCGCGGATGGAACGCGCAGCCCGGGGGCGGATGAATCGGATCGGGAAAGGACAGGCCGAGACCCGTCTCGGGCAGGCCGAGGCTGGGGTCAGGCGTCAGCACCGACTCCAGCAAAGCCCGGGTGTACGGATGGCGCGGCTGGCCGAACAACGCGGCAGTCTCGGCGAACTCGACCACCCGGCCGAGGTACATGACGGCCACATGGGTGGCCATATGCTCGACCACGGCCAGGTTGTGGCTGATGAAGACGTAGGTCAGGTTGAATTCCTCGCGCAGCTCCAACAGCAGGTTCAGGATCTGCGCCTGCACCGAGACGTCGAGTGCCGAAGTCGGTTCGTCGCAGACGACGATTTCCGGATGCATCACCAGCGCCCGCGCGATGCCGACCCGCTGGCGCTGGCCGCCCGACAACTGGCCCGGCGTGGCGTCGGCATGGCGCCCCGGCAGGCCGACCCGCTCCAGCATGTCGATCGCCTTGCGGCGGCGCTCGGCCGCCGTGCCGATGCCCTGCACATGCAACGGAAACGCGACGATCGACGCGATGCTGCGGCGCGGGTTGAGCGAGGAGTACGGATCCTGGAACACCGGCTGGATCCGCCGCGCCAGCTCCAGCCGACCCATCGTGGCGATGTCCTGACCGCCGACGAAGACGTGGCCCGCGCTCGGCGGCGTCAGTCCCAGCAGCATGCGGGCCAGGGTCGATTTGCCGCAGCCCGACTCGCCGACGATGCCGAGCACGTCGCCGCGCTTCACCGAGACGTCGACGCCGCTGACGGCATGCAGGGTCTGGCGCGGCTGGAACAGGCCGGCCTTGACCGAGAAACTGCGGCGCAGTTCGTTGGCGGCGAGGAGAGGCTGCGCGTTCATCAATAAAGCCCTGCGCTGCGCGCTTCGGTGTTCGTGTTCGATACGGCCCGGCGGATCATGGCGTCACCCCGTCTTCGACGATGCAGCGCCACTGCTGGCCGCGGTCTGACGCATGGACCGGAATGGTCCCGGCGCATTCGGGTTGCGCCAGCGGGCAGCGGTCGCGGAACGCGCATCCTTGCAAGTCGCCGATCAATGAGGGCACCACGCCTGCAATGGTGCCGAGCTTGCCGCCAGGAACGGTGCGCCCGGGGACCGGAATGCAGCTCATCAGGCCGCGGGTGTAGGGATGCATCGGCGTCGCGAAGATTTCTCGCACCGGCCCCTGCTCCACCACTTGGCCGGCATACATCACCGCCACTCGGTCGGCGATCCGTGCCACGACGCCCAAGTCGTGCGTGATCAGCACCATCGCGATTCCGAGCTCGGCCTGCAGGTCCGCGAGCAGCCGCAGGATCTGCGCCTGGATCGTGACGTCGAGCGCGGTGCTGGGCTCGTCGGCGATCAGCAGCTTCGGCCCGCACATCAGCGCGATGGCAATCATGACCCGCTGTCGCAGACCGCCCGACAGCTGGTGCGGATACTGGCCCAGGCGCTGGGTGGCCGAGGCGATGCCGACCTTTTCCAGCAGCTCCACGGCGCGGTCGCGCGCCGCCTGCAGCGAAGCGCGACGGTGGTGGCGGTAGTGCTCAATCAGCTGCTCGCCGA
>CAJDUN010000023.1_pt1 | contig 30213 bp, 27 predicted proteins | sample 7390741 | NCBI WGS metagenome assembly CAJDUN01 (sample SAMEA7055660, study PRJEB34461) | soil metagenome | biome: terrestrial ecosystem; feature: Peninsula; material: soil | place: Antarctica | collected 2016 | reverse complement strand
CCCAGCACAAGGACGCTCACGACGTTGCGGGCGCCGCGGACCCTGATCGATCCCAACCACGTCACCGCGCCTTTGCGATACGGCCACAGCATGAACACACCGATCGTCGCAATGACCATCACGATCGGCTGCCAGGTGTTCGCCGTGACGAAGACGGCACACCCCAGCACGGCTACCAGCACGCGGAGGCGGACATCCGACAAGGAGACCCAGAAGAGTGCCCAGACACACGCCACGGCTGCGCCCGACGCCAGCGCCCCCTGAAATACCACGACGGCCCCGAACTGCTGCACACCGACGACACCGAGCAGCAGGCAGCTGACCGCGATCAGCGGAACTCCTGGCGGTTGCTGCCAGCGTCGGGCCGCGCTGAGGAACAGGCCAGCCGCCACACAGAACATCGCAGCGACGGTGAGCCAGACGAAGCCGGCGAACGTCCGGATGTAGAGCTCGAGTGACTGGGCGGAACTGAGGGACGACGGGTCGACAGCGGGGCCGAGCGTGGCCGTGATGACCCACTGCAAGCCCTTCGGGTAGGCCTGACCCACGAGGTTCCCGGTCTCCCCCAGGTTGCGCGTGGTGATGAGCGCTCCCTCCCGCGCCATCTGTTGGATCAGTAGGATCAGCTGCATCTGGTCGGTGCCTGTCACGACCCAACGGCTCGCGAGGTCGAACGATGAGGACTGGATACCTGCGACGCAGGTGAACAGCGCCGCGGGGAGCCATGTCCAGCGCAGCGGCCCATGAACGCGCGCCACTCGAGCATCGCCGGATCGTCCTTCCACTGCGGATCGTTCTGGTCCTTGTAGTAGCTCACCGTGATCGCGCCGACCGCCTTCTCGACGCCGGCCGGCACCAGCACCGAGCCGATCGAGGAGCTGACGTTGTTGAGGAAGTGCAACGGCTTCCAGCCCGAGTCGAACGCCTTCCTCACCGCCTGCGCGCCGAACTTCGGCGTCGTGATGTCGATGAACGTGTCGGCGCCCGAGGCCTGCAGGCTCAGGATCTGCGAGTCGATCGTCGGGTCGGTGACCTCGTAGGTCGCCTCCTTGACGATCATCTTCGCGCCGGCCGCGCCGAGGCCGTCCTTCACGCCCTTCAGCACGTCCTTGCCGAAGTCGTCGTTCTGGTAAAGGATCGCGATCTTCGCGTCGGGCTTGTTCTTCAGCAGCCACTTGGCGTAGATCTGCCCCTCGGACTGGTAGCTCAGGTTGAAGCCCATCGTCCAGGGAAAGTTCTTCGGATCGCCCCACTTCGTCGCGCCGGTCGCGAGCAGCAGGTGCGGCACCTTCTTGGCGTTGACGTACTTGTGGATCGCGGAGTTGCTCGGCGTACCGAGCGTCTGGAACAACGCGAGCACCTCGTCCTGCTCGATCAGCCGGCGCACCTGCTCGACCGCCTTGGGCGGGCTGTAGCCGTCGTCGAGGCTGATCAGGTTGACCTTGCGGCCGTTGATGCCGCCGTTGTCGTTGATCATCTTGAAGTAGGCCTGCTCGACCTTGCCGATCGTGCCGTAGGCCGAGGCCGGGCCGCTGTAAGGCATGGTCTGGCCGAGCTTGATCTCGGTGGCCGAGGCACCCGGCCCGTACTTCGCGGCCTGCGCCGCGGCGTTCTGGGCGAAGAAGGCGGCGCCGAGAGCCAGCGCCAGGGCGCTGCGGCGGGTGAGGCGTGAAAGGTTCCGGTTCATGTCTGTCTCCTGGGTTCCTGGGTGGCGAAATCGAGTGACGCGGCGGCGCCCGCGCGCCGGCGCGCGATACGTGCGCGGACCATGCGAACAAAGCCCGCGACGCCGGTGGGCATCACGTACATGAAGGCGATCAGCACGACGCCGTAGAGCGCCCACGGCGCCGCCTTGGAGATCTCGTCGGCGATGATGGGGATGAACTGGATGAACACCGCGCCGTAGAAGGCGCCGGAGATCGAGGCGAGGCCGCCGATGACGACGCCGACGAGCAAGGTGATCGACAGGAAGATCGTGAACGAGTCGGGCGCCACGAACTGGACGGCGATCGCCCCGAGCGCACCGGCGATGCCGGTGTAGAGCGCGGAAACCCCGAAGGTCAGCGACTTCACGAGCGAAGTATTGACGCCCATCGCCTGCGCCGCAATGGGCTGATCCCGGATCGCGACCATCGCCCGGCCGATCCGGCCACGCAGCAGGTTCCAGCCGAGGACGAAGAGGACGACCACCCAGGCGAGCGTGAAGAAGTAGAGCCACTGGTCCTGCGAGAGGCCGCTCCATGCGGGCGGGTCGGGCTTGACGATGACGATGCCCTGCGAGCCGCCGGTCCAGCGGGCGAGGCGCTCGTGCTTGAGGATCTGCGGCATCGCGATGCCGAGCGCGAAGGTCGCGAGCGCGAGATAGAGGCCTTCGAGCCGGAGGGCGGGCAGGCCGAACAGGAAACCGGCGACGAAGCACACCGCGCCGGCGACCGGGATCGTCGCCCAGTAGGGCCAGCCGGCCTTGTCCATCAGGATTGCCGCGGCATAGGCGCCGATCGCGTAGAAGGCGCCGTGGCCGAGCGAGATCTGGCCGTTGAAGCCGGTGAGCATGTTGAGGCCGAGGAGCGCGATCGCGTACGCCAGGACGAGCGTGAACTGGAACACGCGGTAGTTGCCGACCAGGAACGGCAGCACGCACGCCGCGACGAGCAGCAGCGCGATGCCGACGAGCTTGCGACGATCGAGGGCGTGCATGGCTAGACCCGCACCACGTGGACCTTGCCGAACATGCCCGACGGCCGCACGACGAGCACGCCGATGATCACGACGAGGGCGACCGTGAGCTTGAGCTCGGTGCCGATGTAGGCGCCGACGACGTTCTCGAGCACGCCGACCAGGAAGCCCCCGAGCACCGCGCCGCCCGGGCTGTCGATGCCGCCGAGAAGCGCGCCGGCGAAGGCGTAGAGCAGGATGCCGCCCATCATGTTCGGCTCGAGGAAGACGGTCGGCGCGACCATCATCCCGGCGACGGCGCCGATCGCCGCCGCCAGACCCCAGCCGAGGGCGAGCATCCAGCCGACGCGGATGCCGACGAGCCGGCTCGACACCGGGTTCTGCGCCGCCGCCCGCATCGCCAGGCCGAGCGGCGTGAAGCGAAAGAAGACGAAAAGGAGCAAGAGGACGACCAGTGTGATCGCCGTGGAGCCGAGCTCGTGCGACGAGACGTACGAGTTGCCGAACAGCGGCTCGGCCGGGAACGGACTCGGGAACGGCTTGATCGTGTACGAGAAGATCCAGCCGGCGAGGCTGTTGAAGATCACCAGGAGCGCGATGAAGACGATCACGACGGCGAGGATCGGCGCGTTCTCGACCGGCCGGATGACGACGCGCTCGATGACCACGCCGAGCAGGAACGCGGCGACGACGGTGATCGCGAACGCGCCCCAGTAAGGCACGCCGGCCTGGATCAGCGCCCACGCGATGTAGGTCGAGAACATCGCCATCTCGCCCTGGGCGAAGTTCACGAGATGGGTCGCCTGGTAGATCATCACGAGCGCGAGCGCGACGCTGGCGTAGATGCCGCCGGTGGCGAGGCCGGAGAGGACCTGGTGCAGGAAGAGGTTCATGGGCCGCCGGTCAGTAGCCGAGGTAGGAACGGCGCACCTGCTCGTCGTTCCTGATCGTCTCGGCCGGCCCCGACATCACGACCCGGCCGGTCTCGAGCAGGTAGGCCTGGTCGGCGAGCGCGAGCGCCATCGACGCGTTCTGCTCGACCAGCAGCATGCCGATCCGCTCGTTCTGGTTGATGAGGCGCAGGATCTCGAACAGCTGCTGCACGATCAGGGGCGCGAGTCCGAACGAGGGCTCGTCGAGCAGGAGCAGGCGCGGGCGCAGCATCAGGGCGCGCGACACCGCCAGCATCTGCTGCTCGCCGCCCGAAAGCGTCCCGGCCTGCTGGCTCCTGCGCTCCTTCAGGCGCGGGAAGTGCGCGTACATGCGCTCGAAGTCGACCTGCACCCGGGCACGGTCGCGGCGCGTGTAGGCGCCCAGGCGCAGGTTGTCCTCGACGCTCAGGTTCATGAAGGTGCCTCGTCCATCGGGGACGTGGGCGATGCCCTGCCGCACGATCGATTCCGTCGCCTGGCCGTCGATGCGCGCGCCGGCGAGGCGGACCTCGCCGGTGGTGCGGATCATGTTGCAGACCGCGCGCAGCAGCGTCGTCTTGCCCGCGCCGTTGGCGCCGAGGATCGCCGTGATGCCGCAGTCGGCGACGGCGAAGTCGATGCCGTGCAGCACCGGCGTCGTCCCGTACTGCGCGCGGAGGCCGCGCACGTCGAGGAGAGGCACCGCGCCATCGCTCACGCCGCCACCCCCAGGTAGGCGCGCACGACATCGTCGTTCGCCTGCACCTCGGCCGGCGTGCCGTCGGCGATCTTCCTGCCGAAGTCGAGCGCGACGACGCGGTCCGAGATGCGCATCACCATGTTCATGTGGTGCTCGACGAGCAGCATCGTCAGGCCGAGCTCGCCGCGCACGCGCCGCAGCAGCTCCATCAGCGCCTCGACCTCTTCGTGGTTGAGGCCGCCGGCGGGTTCGTCGAGCAGCAGCAGCTTGGGCTCGCTCGCCAGTGCCCGGCCGAGCTCGACTCGCTTTTGAGTGCCGAACGGCAGATCCATCACCGGCACGTCGGCGAGCGCGCCCAGGTCGAGCAGATCGAGCAGGCGATCGACGGCGGCACCGAGCCTGGCCTCCTCGCGCTGCACGACCGGCAGGCGCAAGGCGTTGGCGACGAAGCCGGTCGAGGTTCGCGCATGACCGCCGAGCATCACGTTCTCGCGCACGCTCATCGTGCGAAAGAGCGCGAGGTTCTGGAACGTGCGGCCGATGCCGAGGCCGGCGATGCCGTGCGGCGCGGTCTCGAGGAGCGAGCGCCCCTCGAACGCGATCCGCCCTTCGCTGAACGGATAGAGGCGCGACAGGCAGTTGAACATCGTCGTCTTGCCGGCGCCGTTGGGGCCGATGAAGCCGACGATGTGGCCGCGCGCCACGGCAAACGAGATGCGGTCGAGCGCGACGATCCCACCGAAGCGGACCGACACATTCTCGACCTCGAGCAGGGGCTGGGCGATGGCGCGACTCCGGCGGCAGGCTGCAATGGGGCGCACGATAGGGCGCGGACCGCGGAAAGGAACGGGGCTTTGCCCTAGTGGGAACCCCTCGGGTTCCGGGGGATCGCGAGCGAGCCGGACGCCTAGTGCGCTTCGTCCCAGTTGGCGCCGACGCCGACATCGGCGACGAGCGGCACCGCCAGCGTCGCGACGCCGGCCATGATCCGCGGTACCGCTTCCTTTGCCCACGCGAGCTCGGCTTCGGGCACCTCGAAGACCAGCTCGTCGTGCACCTGCATGATCATCCGGGTCGCGCGCCGCTCGCGATCGATCGCCTCCTGCACCGCGATCATCGCCAGCTTGATCAGGTCGGCGGCCGTGCCCTGCATCGGCGCGTTGATTGCCTGCCGCTCGGCTGCCGCCTTGCGCGGCCCGGGCTTGTTGATCTCGGGCAGGTAGACGCGCCGGCCGAAGAGCGTCGCGACGTAGCCCTTCTCGGCCGCCGATGCGCGTGTCTCGTCCATGTAGCGCTTGACCGCCGGATAGCGCGCGAAGTAGCGCTCGATGTAGGCGGTCGCGGCGCTGCGCTCGATGCCGAGGTTGGCGGCCAGGCCGAACGCGCTCATGCCGTAGATGAGGCCGAAGTTGATCACCTTGGCGAAGCGGCGCTGCTCGTGCAGGACATCGTCGAGCGGCGTCGCGAAGACCTCGGCCGCCGTCGCCCGGTGGATGTCGATACCGTTGCCGAACGCGTGCAGCAGGCCGGCGTCTCCCGAGATGTGGGCCATGATCCTGAGCTCGATCTGCGAGTAGTCGGCCGACAGGATGAAGGAGCCCTCGGGCGGGATGAAGGCCTCGCGGATGCGTCGGCCTTCGGCCGTGCGGATCGGAATGTTCTGCAGGTTCGGGTCGTTGCTGGAGAGCCGCCCGGTCACCGCCACGGCCTGCGCGTAGTTGGTGTGGACGCGCCCGGTCTTCGGGTTGACCATCGCCGGCAGCTTGTCGGTGTAGGTGCCCTTCAGCTTCGACAGGCTCCGGTGCTCGAGGAGCTTGCCGGGCAGCGGATAGTTCAGCGCCAGCGCCTGCAGGACGTCCTCATCGGTCGACGGCGCGCCGCTGGCGGTCTTGCGTCCGACCGGCAGGCCGAGCTTGCCGAACAGGATCTCGCCGATCTGCTTCGGGCTGCCGAGGTTGAACGGCTGGCCGGCGATGCCGTACGCCTCCTGCTCGAGCGCGGCCATGCGTTCGGCGAGCTCCTGGCTCTGCGCTGCGAGCCGCGCCGAATCGATCAACACGCCGACGCGCTCGATCCGGCCGAGCACCTCCGAGGTCGGCATCTCGATCCGGCGATAGACGTCGGCGAGGCCGGCGTCGGCCTCGATCCGCGGCCAGAGCGCCTGGTGCACGTGCAGCGCCATGTCGGCCTGCTCGCACGAATAGGTCGCCGCGCGCTCGACCTCGACCTGCGCGAACGGAATCTGGCTCGCGCCCTTGCCGCACACGTCCTCGTAGGTCAGCGCGGTGCGCCCGAGGTGGCGAAAGGCGAGGCTCTCGAGCGTGTGCGCCTTGTGCGCCTCGTAGACGTAGCTCTCGAGCATCGTGTCGTGCGCGTAGCCGCGCACCGCGACGCCGGCGCCGACGAGCACGTGCGCGTCGTACTTGGTGTTGTGGCCGACCTTGGCGGCGCCGGCGTTCTCGAGCCACGGCCGCAGACGCTCGATCACGGCCTCGATCGGCAGCTGGTCGGGCGCGCCGGCATAGCCGTGGCCGACCGGGACGTAGCAGGCCTCGCCCGGCGCGACCGAGAGCGAGAGGCCGACCAGCCGGGCGCGGATCGGGTCGAGCGAATCGGTCTCGAGGTCGAGTGCCGTGAGATCGGCGGCGTCGATGCGTGCGACCCAGCGATCGAGCGCCTCGAGCGTCGTCACGGTCTCGTAGTGCTTCTCGATCGCCTCGGCGGGAACCGCATCGTCGACGTCGAGCGCCGACGCTGCCGGTGCGCGCGCCACGACAGCCGCCGCCGCCGGCGTGCGGCCGACGGCCACTTCCAGCTCCTTTCTCATCGACGCGAAGCCGTAGCGGTCGTAGAACGGCAGCATCGCGTCGACGTCGATCTCGCGCAGCGCCAGTGCATCGAACTCCGGCCAGCCCATGACGTGCCCGGAGAGGTCGCAGTCGGTGACGACGGTGACGAGCCTGCGGCCCTGCGGCAGCCAGTCGAGCGCCTTGCGCAGGTTCTCGCCGACGACGCCCTTCATCGTCGGCGCCGCCGCCATCACGCCTTCGAGCGAGCCGTATTCCGCGAGCCACTTGGCGGCAGTCTTCGGGCCGACCTTCTCGACCCCGGGAATGTTGTCGACCGAGTCGCCGATGAGGGCGAGGTAGTCGACGATGCGCTCGGGCGGCACACCGAACTTCGCGGCAACGCCCTCGATGTCGAGCTTTTCCTGGCTCATCGTGTTGATGAGCGTGACGTTCGGCCCGACGAGCTGCGCCAGGTCCTTGTCGCCGGTCGAGATCACGACCTGAAAGCCGCCCTTGGCGGCCATGCACGAGATCGTGCCGATGGCGTCGTCGGCCTCGATCCCGGGCACGGTGAGCACCGGCCAGCCGAGCAGCTTCACGGCCTCGTGGATCGGCCCGATCTGCAGCGCCAGGTCGTCGGGCATCGCCGTGCGCGTCGCCTTGTAGTCGGCGTAGAGATCGTCGCGAAAGGTCCGGCCCTTGTCGTCGAAGACGCAGGCGCCGTGCGCGGCGGGGTATTGCTCGCGCAGGAGCTTCATCATCGAGACGACGCCGCGGATCGCGCCGGTCGGCACGCCGCCGGGGCCGCGGAGGTCGGGGAGCGCGTGATACGCGCGGTAGAGATAGCTCGAGCCGTCGACGAGCAGCAGGGTCCGGTCCGCCATGCAGGCCATTGTGATGGAAGGGCCACGCTCGTCGCCCGGGGCGGCGGCCTAGAATCGAGCCCATGAGGATCCGCGCCATCACTGCTCTCGCCGCCTGCGCGGCGCTGCTCGCATGCGCTGCGGCGCACGCCGCCGATCCCGCTCCCGCGCCGGCTTCCGTGACGCCCTCGGAGCCGCCGATCACGACGCGGTCCCCGGCGACGCCGCTGGTCGAGACCGCGGAGGTCAATCGCCCGCGCGCCGGCGAGCCCGCGGTCCAGCGCACCGTGATCGAGGATCGCCTCTCCAAGGTCGAGGAGTTGCGCGTGCGCGGCCAGCTGCAGAAGGTCACCGTCGACAACAAGGGGCACGCGCCGAACTACGAGGTGCTCACCCACGACGGCGCGCGCGACATCGCCGACGGCGGCATCGTCGGCCTGGGCGGCGCCGCCGGCAAGCGGGTCTGGAACGTCCTGCGCTTCTGATTTCCGTTTCCCGATTCGTGCCGATGGCGGTCTACACCGAGGTGTCCTTCGAAGAAGCGGCAGCATTGATCGAACGCCTGTCGCTCGGGCCGCTCCAGCATTTCTCGCCCTGCGCCGGCGGCATCGAGAACACCAACTACTTCGCCGACGCGGCGTCCGGACGCTACGTGCTGACGCTGTTCGAGCGCCTGCGCGCCGACGAGCTGCCGTTCTACCTGGGCCTGATGAAGCACCTCGCCGACCGCGGCCTGCCCGTGCCCGGGCCTCACGCCGATGCGGGTGGCGCACTGGTGCTCGAGGTGAAGGGCAAGCCCGCTGCGGTCGTCGACCGGCTGCCGGGCGAGCATCACCTCGCGCCCGACGTCGACGACTGCAAGAGCGTCGGCCGCGTCCTCGCCCGGATGCACCTCGCCGCGCGCGACTTCGCGCCGGTCCAGCCCAACCTGCGCGGCCTGGCCTGGTGGAACGAGACCGTGCCGGTCGTCCTGCCCCACCTCGACCGCGCGCAGAAGGCGATGATGGAAGACGAGCTCGCCTACCAGCAGCACCTCGCGGCGTCGTCGGCCTACGCGACGCTGCCGCGCGCCGCGATCCACGGCGACCTGTTCCGCGACAACGTCATGTTCGTCGGCAGCGAGCTGGCCGGCGTCTTCGACTTCTACTTCGCCGGCGTCGACACGCTGCTCTACGACATCGCCGTCGCCCTCAACGACTGGTGCATCGACCTCGACACCGGCCGGCTCGACGAGCAGCGGGCCGCGGCCCTGGTCGCTGCCTACGAATCGGTGCGGCCGCTCGAGAGCACCGAGGTCCGGCTCATGCCGGCGCTGATGCGCGCGGCGGCGTTCCGCTTCTGGCTCTCGCGGGTCTGGGACGCCCACCTGCCGCGCGACGCGGTCATGCTGAAGGCGCACGACCCGGGCCACTTCGAGCGCGTCCTCGCGCAGCGGCGCGAGACGCCGTGGCATCCGGCGCGTCCGGGCGGAGCGGCCGGGGCATGAAGCTTCAGCTCGTCTCCCCGCGGCGCGGCATGGAATGGGTGCGCCAGGCGTTCCAGGTGTTCATGCGCCAGCCGCTCGGCTTCGCGACGCTCTTCGCGGCCTGCCTGCTGGTGTTTCTCCTGCTCGGCATCATTCCCGTCGTCGGCACGATCGCGCTTCTCATCGTTCCGCCCGCGGGTTCGCTCCTTTTCATGATCGCGAGCCGGCTCGCCGCCGCGGGCGCCAAGCCGATGCCGGCCGCGATCGTCGAGCTCGCGCGCGCCGGCCGCCCGCGCCTGATCGCGCTGCTCAAGCTCGGCCTCGTCTACGCGGCGGCGACCTTCTTCGTCTTCTGGCTCGCCGGCGTGATCGACGGCGGCGCGCTCGAGGCCTTCTTCGACACGCTGCCGGACGCAAAGACAACGTCCGAGTCGGCGGCCGCCCACGTCGCCGATCCGCGCCTTCAGCTCGGCCTCCTGCTGCGCCTGGTCTTCGCCGGCGCGCTTTCGGTGCCTTTCTGGCATGCGCCTGCGCTGATCCACTGGGGCGGACAAAGCTGGGCCAAGTCGCTCTTCTTCAGCACCGTCGCGGTCTGGCGCAACAAGGGCGCGTTCGCGGTCTACGGCCTGGTCTGGATGGCGCTCTGGATGGTGCTGCTCGCCATCGTGAGCCTCGGCGTCGGGTTGTTCGGCCCGCAGCGGTTCACCATCGTCGCCACGCCCTTGACGCTGATCTTCACGACCGTGTTCTACGCCAGCCTCTGGTTCACCTTCGTCGATTGCTTCGCCCCGGCCACGGCCGACGCGGCGCAGCCCGACGACCTCGACCCCGACTCGTTCACGAAATCGTCCTGAGAAAGGGATCGCCATGAAGAAAGTCGCCATCGTCACCGGAGCGGGCAGCGGCATCGGCCGCGCCTCCGCCCTCGCCCTGCTCGAGGCGGGCTTTCACGTCGTCCTCGCCGGCCGCCGTGCCGACGCGCTCGAGGCGACGCGAGCGGCGGCCACCGGCGACGGCGCCGGCCGCGCGCTCGCCCAGGGAAGCCTTCGGCCGCCTCGACGTCCTCTTCAACAACGCCGGCATGGGCGCGCCGCCGGTGCCGCTCGAGGAGCTCACCGTCGAGCAATGGCAGAACGTCGTCGCCATCAACCTCACGGCGCCCTTCCTGTGCACCCAGCAGGCTTTCGTGATGATGAAGAGCCAGTCGCCGCGCGGCGGCCGGATCATCAACAACGGCTCGATCTCGGCGCACGCGCCGCGCCCGTTCAGCTCGCCCTACACGGCGACCAAGCACGCCATCACCGGCCTGACCAAGGCCACCTCGCTCGACGGCCGGGCCTTCGACATCGCCTGCAGCCAGATCGACATCGGCAACGCCGCGACCGAGATGACCGAGCGCATGAAGAAAGGCGTGCCGCAGGCCGACGGCACGATGGCGGTGGAGCCGACGATGAACGTGAAGCACGTCGCCGATGCCGTCGTCCACATGGCCAGCCTGCCGCTCGATGCCAACGTCCAGTTCATGACGATCATGGCGACGCGCATGCCCTTCGTCGGCCGCGGCTGAGCTCGCGCCGCGTGACGGATTGCCGATGCGCCGGCGACACGGAGCGTTGCAAAGTCGAGGCCGCGGCGCGGTGTTGGGTCCACAATCTTCGCAATGGCCTCGACTCCCCGTTCGCGTCGGCATGAGCGCACCGTCCTCGTCACTCCCTTGCTGCTCGCCGCGGCGCTGGCCCAGTCGGGCTGCGCGGTGGTGAGCGTCGCCGGTGCCGCGGCCGGCGCGGCCATCTCGGTGGGCGGCGCGGTCGTCGGCACCACCGTGAAGGTCGCCGGCAAGGTCGTCGAGAAGACGATCGATCTCGCCGTGCCCGGCAGCTCGCCGGCACCGGCCAAATGAACACTCCTTCGATGACCACGAACATCCATTTCATCGGCGGCGAGAAGGGCGGCGTCGGCAAGTCGCTGATGGCCCGCGTCCTCGCCCAGTACCTGATCGACAAGGAGCTGCCCTTCCTCGGCTTCGACACCGATCGCTCGCACGGCGCGCTGATGCGCTTCTATTCGGCCTTCGCATCGCCGGTGGCGATCGACCGGATCGAGTCGCTCGACGCCATCGTCGAGGCCGCCGTCGACCAGCCGGGCCGGCGCATCCTCGTCGACCTCGCCGCGCAGACCCACGACCCGCTCGCCACCTGGATGGACGACGCCGGCGTCATCGCCCTGGCCGACGAGCTCGGCATGAAGCTCTTCTACTGGCACGTGATGGACACGGGCAAGGACTCGGTCGACCTGCTGCGCCGGCTCCTCGACCGCTTCGGCACGGGCATGAACTACGTCCTCGTCAGGAACCAGGTGCGTGGCTCCGACTTCAGCGGCCTCGAGCAGTCGGGCGAGCAGCAGCGCGCGATCGGCATGGGCGCGCATGTCGTCTCGGTGAAGAAGCTGAACGAGCATGCGATCCAGAAGATCGACAGCGCGAGCAGCACGTTCTGGAAGGCGAAAGCGTCCGACAAGGACCCGAGCGGCCTCGGCCTGATGGACCGCCAGCGCGTCAAGATGTGGCTGCGCGATGTCTACCGCGAGATCGACGAAGTCGGGGTGTGAGCTCGTGAGCGTCGTCGCGCCGAGCGCGCGGCGACGACTTCTCCTGCGCGGCGGCGCAGCGCTCCTCGCGACGCCCTGGCTCGCCAGTGGGCCGCGCGCCGCCGACACCGACCGCTTCACCCTCGGCATCGCCTCCGGGCAACCGCGCGCCGACGGCATGGTGCTCTGGACGCGGCTGATGGGCAGCGATCTCCCGGAGGCCGTCGACGTGCGCTGGGAGCTGGCCGCCGACGAGCGCTTCCAGCGCATCGTCGCGCACGGCCAGGAGCGCGCCGAGGCGGCCTGGGCGCACAGCGTGCACGCCGAGCCCGCCGGCCTCGATCCCGCCCGCTGGTACTGGTACCGCTTCACGGCGCTCGGCCAGCAGAGCCCCGCCGGCCGCACGCGCACCGCGCCGTCCGCCGATGCCGCGGCGACGCTGCGCTTCGCGATCGCGAGTTGCCAGCGCTACGACGTCGGCCACTACGCGGCGTGGCGCCACGTCGCCGACGAGCAGCTCGACCTCGTCTTCTTCCTGGGCGACTACATCTACGAGTACCCGACCGGCAAGAACGCCGTTCGCGCGCTGGAGCTCGCGCACGGACAGGTGCTGACCCTCGAGCAGTACCGCGCGCGCTACGCCACGCACAAGAGCGACCCGCTGCTGCAGGCGGCGCATGCGTCCGCGCCGTGGCTCCTGGTCTGGGACGACCACGAGGTCTCGAACGACTATGCGAACCTCCAGGGGCAGGACCTGAGCGTCGACATGCGCGCCCGGCGCACGGCGGCCTACAGGGCGTACTGGGAGCACATGCCGTTCGCGAAGTCGGTGCGGCCGGCGGGCATCGACATGCGCATCGTCGGCCGGCTCGACTGGGGCACGCTGGCGCGCATCCACCTACTCGACGACCGGCAGTACCGCGACGTGCAGGTGTGCCCGAAGGAAGGTCACGGCGGCTCCAACACGGTCGCGCTCGCCCAATGCCCAGCTCTCCGCGATCCCGCGCGCACGCTGCTCGGCATGGAGCAGGAGCGCTGGCTCGCCGACGGCTGGGACTTGTCGCGTCCCTGGAACCTGCTCGCCCAGCAGACGCTGATGGCGCGATGGGCCTGGAGCGACTCCGCCATCGGCGGCGGCGTCTACTGGACCGACGGTTGGGACGGCTACGCGCCGGCCCGCAATCGCCTGCTCGGCACGGTCGCGGCGAAGAAGGTGCCCGGCGTCGTTGTCGTCGGCGGCGACGTCCACAGCAACTACGTCGCCGATCTCAAGCCCGACTACGACGACGCCAAGTCGCCGGTGGTCGCGAGCGAGTTCTGCGGCACCTCGATCACCAGCCTGTCGGTGCCGCAGGCCCGCATCGACAACGCGCGCGAGTTCAATCCGCACGTACGCTACGCGCGCGGCGACCAGCGCGGCTACATGAGCTTCGAGCTCGGCCCGACGCAGCTCGCGGCGCGCCTGCAGGTCGTCGACCGGCCCGCCGATCCGGCGAGCGGCATCACGACCGCGGCGCGCTTCGTGGTCGAGGCGGGCCGGCCGGGACCGGTCGCCGCCTGAGGATCGTCAGAACATCCCGGCCTTGTCGGCCGCGCCCAGCACGGCCTTCGACAGGTCGCCCATCTGTGCGGCGACGTCGCTCGACGGCGCGGCGGTCGCCTTCGCGGTCCAGACCAGGCGGCCGCTTGCGACGTCGGTGACGCGGCCGTTGGCGGCATAGCCCGAGGTCACCTTGCCACCGCCGATCGGCGCCGAGACGCCGACGCCGCCGGCGCTGTGGCTGCCGAAGCCGAAGCCGCCGATGCCGATCGAGAAGCCCGGGCTGACGTCGTTCACGGCGACCGCCACGGTCATCACCATCACCGCCTTCGCGCCGGCGTCGCGCGCCGCCGGCAGGAGCTGGCCGTCGAGGGCGCGATCGGTCGCGATCGCGAAGCCTGGCGCGACGAACACCGGCGTCGCGCCGCGCGCGACGACCTCGCTCGCGAGCTGGTCCTGGCAGAGCTGGCGCACGACGATCTCGGCGGCGTCGCAGGCGACGAGGACGCGCGCGCCGTGCAGATAGCCCGCGCCGAGCTGGGGATCGCTCCACTGCGCGTCGAGCTGCGGGCCCGAGGCGCAGCCGGCGAGCGCGGCTGCGGCGAGGGCGAAGAGGTGTCGTTTCGATCCCATGATGTCTCCTCGATGCGGCTGACGGATGCCTTCAGTCCACCGGCGTCAACTTGGCCACGCTGAGCGCGAGCCACTTCATGCCGTGCCGGCCGAAATTCACCTGCGCCCGCGCGTCATCGCCACCGCCTTCGAGGGTGATGACGACGCCTTCGCCGAACTTGGCATGGAACACGCCCTGCCCGGGCCGAAGGCCGTGCGAAGGCGCCTTCGGCACGATCGGCGCGGGCGCACCGTAGCGCGGCTCCGTGCGGCCGGTGCCGACGATCGACTGCAGTCCCGAGCCACGCGACCACGCGGCGCTGTACTCGCGCGCGAAGCCCGAGCCGAACGACTGGTTGCGCGGCGTGAGCCAGCGCAAGGCCGACTCGGGCAGCTCGTCGAGAAAGCGGCTCTTGACGTTGTAGCGCGTCTGCCCGTGCAGCATGCGCGTCTGCGCGAAGCTCAGGTACAGGCGCCTTCGCGCCCGCGTGATCGCGACGTACATCAGCCGGCGCTCTTCCTCGAGGCCGTCGAGGTCGCTCGACGAGTTGTCGTGCGGAAAGAGTCCCTCTTCCAGCCCCGAGATAAAGACGCAGTCGAACTCGAGGCCTTTCGCCGAATGGATCGTCATCAGCTGGACCGCGTCCTGGCCGGCCTGCGCCTGGTTGTCGCCGGCCTCGAGCGAGGCGTGGGTCAGGAATGCGGCGAGCGGCGACATGATCTCGCCGGTCTCGGCGTCGGGCACGAGACGCGGCGGGGCGATGATCTCGCCCGTCGTCACGACCTCGGCGCCGGGCGTGCTGAACTCGGCCTTGCCGATCTCGGCGCGGTAGAGCCCCGGCCCGCCGGCGCCGGCCTCGTCCATCGGCAGCGCGACGGCGTCCTTGCCGAAGCCTTCCTGGGTGACGAAGGCCTCGGCGGCGTTGACCAGCTCCTCGAGATTCTCGAGGCGCTCCTTGCCTTCGCGATCGACCTTGTAGAAATCGACCAGGCCCGAATCCTCCAGCATGCGGACGATGATCTCGCGCAGCGTCTGGCCGCGCGTCGCGTCGCGCATCGCGTCGACTTTCGCCGTGAACGCGGCCAGGTTGTGGCCACCCTTGCCGGCGAGCGAGCCGACGCTCTGCCAGAGGCTGCGTCCGCTCGCCCTCGCCGCGTCCTGGAGCTGCTCGATCGTGCGCGCGCCGATGCCGCGCGCCGGGAAGTTGACGACTCGCAGGAAACTGGTGTCGTCGTTCGGGTTCTCGATCAGGCGCAGGTAGGAGAGCGCATGCTTGACCTCGGCGCGCTCGAAGAAGCGAAGCCCGCCGTAGACCTTGTACGGGATGTGCGCGTTGAAGAGCGCGCTCTCCATCACCCGGCTCTGCGCGTTGCTGCGGTAGAGCAGCGCGATCTCGTGGCGCGCCACGCCGTCGCGATGGAGCGATTGCGCTTCCTCGATGAACCACTGTGCCTCGGCAAAGTCGGACGGCGCCTCGTGCACCCGCACCGGCTCGCCCGGCCCCGCCTCGGTGCGCAGGTTCTTGCCGAGCCGGCGCGAGTTCCTCGAGATCAGCTCGTTGGCGGCGTCGAGGATGTTGCCGTACGAGCGGTAGTTGCGCTCGAGCTTGATCACCGTCTTCACGCGGTACTCGCGCTCGAACGCCGCCATGTTGCCGACCTGTGCGCCGCGAAAAGCGTAGATGCTCTGGTCGTCGTCGCCGACCGCGAAGAGCGCGCATTCCTGCTCCGGCGGGCCGGCGAACATCTTCAGCCAGGCGTACTGGAGCTTGTTCGTGTCCTGGAACTCGTCGACCAGGATGTGGCGAAAGCGCCGCTGGTAGTGCTCGCGCAGCGGCCCGTTGTCGCGCATCAGCTCGTAGCTGCGCAGCATCAGCTCGGCGAAGTCGACCACGCCTTCACGCTGGCATTGCGCGTCGTAGGTCTCGTAGACCTGGGCCAGCACCCGGCTCTGCTCGTCCTTCACCTCGATGTCCTTGGCCCGCAGGCCGCCGTCCTTGGCGGCGGCGATCGCCCACGTCACCTGCTTGGGCACGTGGCGCTCCTCATCCAGGTTCATCGCCTTCATCACCCGCTTGACGGCCGAGAGCTGGTCGCTCGAATCGAGGATCTGGAAGCCCTGCGGCAAGGCGGCGAGCTTCCAGTGCGCACGCAGGAAGCGGTTGCACAGGCCGTGGAAGGTGCCGACCCACATGCCGCGCACGGGGATGGCAAGCATCGCGTCGAGCCGCGTCAGCATCTCCTTGGCCGCCTTGTTGGTGAAGGTGACGGCGAGGACGCCACCCGGCGAGAGCCGGCCGGTCTGGATCAGCCAGGCAATCCGCGTGGTCAGCACGCGCGTCTTGCCGGAGCCCGCGCCGGCAAGGATCAGCGCTGGCTCGGGCGGCAGGGTGACGGCGGCGAGTTGTTCGGGATTGAGGCCTTCGAGCAGGCGGGAAGGACGGTCGGCAGGACGATCGACGAGATGGGACGGAATCACCGATGCATTCTAGGGATTCGCTCACCCTCGCCGCGCGAGCGACCTGCGTAGAATTCGGCCACGGGCGCTCTTCGAGGTGCCCGTTTTTGCGCGGGCGGCCCATGGAAATCTTCGACTACGACAACGTCCTGCTGCTGCCGCGCAAATGCCGCGTCGAGAGCCGCTCGGAGTGCGACCCGTCGCAGGAATTCGGGCCGCGCCGCTTCGCGTTGCCGGTCGTGCCGGCGAACATGAAGACCGTCGTCGACGAGCCCATCGTCGAGTGGCTGGCGGCGAACGACTTCTTCTACGTCATGCACCGATTCGACGTCGACAACGTCGCCTTCGCCCAGCGCATGCGATCGCTCGGCTTGTTCGTGTCTATCAGCGCCGGCGTCAAGGCGGCCGACTATGCGGCGATCGACCGCCTCGCGAGCGACGGCGTCGGCGCCGACTACGTGACGATCGACATCGCCCACGGCCACGCCGACACCGTGCACCGGATGATCGACCACATCAAGGCGAAGCTGCCGAAGGCTTTCGTCATCGCCGGCAATGTCGCCACGCCCGAGGCGGTGATCGACCTCGAGAACTGGGGCGCCGACGCGACCAAGGTCGGCGTCGGCCCGGGCAAGGTCTGCATCACCAAGCTGAAGACCGGCTTCGGCACCGGCGGCTGGCAGCTCTCGGCGCTCAAGTGGTGCGCCCGCGTCGCGACCAAGCCGATCATTGCCGACGGCGGCATCCGCGATCACGGCGACATCGCCAAGAGCGTGCGCTTCGGCGCGAGCATGGTGATGATCGGCTCGCTCTTTGCCGGCCACGAGGAGTCGCCCGGCCAGACCGTCGAGGTCGACGGCAAGCTCTTCAAGGAGTACTACGGCTCGGCCTCGGACTTCAACAAGGGCGAGTACAAGCACGTCGAGGGCAAGCGAATCCTCGAACCGATCAAGGGCAGGCTCGCCGACACGCTGCGCGAGATGAAGGAAGACGTGCAGAGCTCGATCTCGTACGCCGGCGGCACCAGGCTCGCCGACGTGCGCAAGGTCAACTACGTCATTCTCGGAGGCGACAACGCGGGCGAGCATCTGTTGATGTGAGGGCGCCGGCGCGCCGGCCGTTTCGGGGCCGCGCACGAGCGACGGGATCGAAGGGCGCCGCCTACAATCGCGCTCCCCAAGCCGAGCCAGTCCGAGCGCCTTCCATGTCCCGCACACGACGCCTCCTCGCCCTCGCCACCACACTCGCCGCGCTGGCGCTTTCGGCCTGCGGCGGCGGCTCGCTGCCGAGCGACGACGGCAACCTTCGGCTCGTGAACGCGACCAGCGACTTCCCGTCGCTCGACCTGTTCCAGACCAACAGCGCCTTCATCACGGGGGTCACGCCGCTGTCGGCGAGCGGCTTCGCCGGTCTCAAGAACGGCAACTACTCGATCGACGTCCGCGCCACCGGCAGCGGCACCGCGCTCGTCACGAGCAGCACCTCGCTCGGCAAGAAGGACTTCCAGACCGTCGTCGCCTACTCCAACGCGGGCACGCTCGCGCTGGCCGTGCTGTCCGACAAGGAGAGCGATCCGAGCAGCGGCAACGCCAAGGTGCGCATCTTCAACGCGGCGAGCGGCGACACGGGTCCGCTCGACGTCTACCTGACGACCGCGTCCTGCTCGACGCTCGTGAGCTCGGGCGCGGCGGCGTTCGCAGCCGGCGTTGCCGGATTGCAACCGGCCTACACGCAGGTCACGGCATCGACGACGCCGTACCACGTCTGCGTCACGACGCCGGGCGACAAGACCGAGTTGCGGCTCGACATCCCCTCGCTCGTCCTCTCGAACCAGCGCATCGTCACGGTCATCCTGGTGCGCGGCGGCGGCGGCTTCCTCGTCAACGGCCTGACGCTCGACCAGCAGGGCACGCTCACGCAGACGCTGAGCGGCTCGGCGCGGGTTCGCGTCGCGGCCAGCCTCTCCCCGGCCAATCCGGTGAGCGTCGACGTCAACGGCACGGCGGTCGCGGCCGGACTGGGCACGCCGAACGTCGGGCCCTACGCCGTCGTGAGCTCGGGCACGCTGACCGTCAAGATCAACGGCACCACCTACACGCCGGCGACGCCGCTCACCGCCTCGCCCGGTGCCGACGTGACGCTGCTGCTCACGGGCCCGACGCCGACGGTGACGCTGATCGGCGACGACAACACGGCGTCGTCGAGCACCACGCGGCCGGTGAAGATCCGCCTCGTCAACGGCCTGAACGGATCGACCGGGACGGCGACGCTGACGGTCGACAACGCGCCGATCGGCAGCGGCGCGGCGTTCGGCGCGGCCTCGGCGTACTCGCTGATCCCGTCGAGCGCGGCGCTGGCCCGGGTGGAGTCGCGGTCGGGCGTCGTCCAGCTCTACATCGCGAACAACGTCACCTTCAGCTCGGGCCGGGTCTACTCGCTGTTCCTCCTCGGCGACGTCACCTCGGCGCCGGGCGCGGGACTGCTGATCGCCGATCGCTGAACGGCCGGGTCAGGCGGCGTCACGCGCTCGCGGGCGGCGCGCGGCCGCGGGTGCGCGGCGAGACCGCCACCTAAAATCGATCCATGACCGATCTCGCCAAGTCCTTCGACCCCGCCGCCATCGAAGAGCACTGGGGCCCGCTCTGGGAAGAGAGCGGCGTCTACGAGCCGACGCTCGATCCGAAGAAGCCTTCATTCGCGATCCAGCTGCCGCCGCCCAACGTCACCGGCACGCTCCACATGGGGCACGCATTCCAGCACACGATCATGGACGCGCTCGTTCGCCACGAGCGCATGAAGGGCGCGAACACGCTCTGGGTGCCGGGCACCGACCACGCCGGCATCGCGACCCAGATCGTGGTCGAGCGCCAGCTCCAGGAGACCGGCCTCAGCCGCCATGACCTCGGCCGCAAGAACTTCATCGCCCAGGTCTGGGACTGGAAGGAGACGAGCGGCTCGACGATCACGCGCCAGATGCGCCGCATGGGCGACTCGGTGGCGTGGAAGTACGAGTACTTCACGATGGACGAGCGGCTCTCGGCCGTCGTCACCGACACCTTCTGCTCGCTCTTCGACGAAGGTCTCATCTACCGCGGCAAGCGCCTCGTCAACTGGGACCCGGTGCTGCTCTCGGCGGTCTCCGACCTCGAGGTCGAGAACGAGGAGCGCGACGGGACGATGTGGCACATCCTCTACCCGTTCAGCGACGGCCCGCAAGCGGGGGCCGATGGCCTGCCGATGCGCGGCATGCACATCGCGACGACGCGGCCCGAGACGATGCTCGCCGACGGCGCGCTCGCGGTCCACCCCGACGACGATCGCTATCGGCATCTCGTCGGCCAGCTCGTCGACCTGCCGCTGTGCGATCGCAAGATCCCGGTGATCGCCGATGCCTACGTCGACAAGGACTTCGGCTCGGGCTGCGTCAAGATCACCGGCGCGCACGACTTCAACGACTACCAGGTCGCGATGCGCCACGGCCTGCCGCTGATCACCATCTTCACGCCCTCCGCGGCGATCAATGACAACGGCCCCGTGGCGTACCGCGGCCTCGACCGCTACGACGCGCGCAAGGCCGTCCTGCGCGACCTCGAGGCGCAGGGCTTGCTCGAGAAGGCGGTGCCGCACAAGCATGCGGTGCCGATCTGCGTGCGCACCGGCCAGGTCGTCGAGCCGATGCTCACCGACCAGTGGTTCGTCGCCGTGACCCAGGCCGGGAAGGACGGCACGTCGATCGCCGGCAAGGCGATCAACGCGGTCGCCACGGGCAAGGTGAAGTTCCATCCCGCGCAGTGGGTCAACACCTACAACCAGTGGATGGGCAACATCCAGGACTGGTGCATCTCGCGCCAGCTCTGGTGGGGACATCAGATTCCCGCCTGGTACGGCGACGACGGCACGATCTTCGTCGCCAGGAGCGAACACGAGGCGCGCGCCCAGGCCGAGGCGGCCGGCTACTCCGGCGCGCTCGTACGCGACCCCGACGTGCTCGACACCTGGTACTCGTCGGCGCTGGTGCCGTTCTCGTCGCTCGGCTGGCCGAAGAAGACCGAAGAGCTCGATCTCTTCCTGCCGTCGTCGGTGCTCGTCACCGGCTACGACATCATCTTCTTCTGGGTCGCCCGGATGATCATGATGACGCTGCACTTCACCGGCGAGGTGCCGTTTCGCGACGTCTACATCCATGGCCTGGTGCGCGACGCGCAGGGCAAGCGGATGAGCAAGTCGGAAGGCAACGTGCTCGATCCGGTCGACCTGATCGACGGCATCGCCCTCGAGCCGCTGCTCGAGAAGCGCGCGACCGGCCTGCGCCGGCCCGAGACGGCGCCGCGCGTGCGCGCCGACACGGCGGCCGAGTTCCCGAACGGCATCCCCGGCTTCGGCGCCGATGCGCTGCGCTTCACCTTCTCATCGCTCGCCAGCCTGGGCCGCAACGTCAACTTCGACTCCAAGCGCTGCGAGGGCTACCGCAACTTCTGCAACAAGCTCTGGAACGCGACCCGCTTCGTGCTGATGAACTGCGAGGGCAAGGACTGCGGCCTCGCCGAGCACACCAAGGCCGAGTGCGCGCCCGGTCAGCCCTTTCACCGCTGGCTCGTCTTCTCGCCGGCCGATCGCTGGATCACGGGCGAGCTTCAGCGGGTCGAGGCCGCGGTCGAGACCGGCTTCGCCGAGTACCGGCTCGACGCCGTGTCGCAGGCGATCTATTCCTTCGTCTGGGACGAGTACTGCGACTGGTACCTCGAGATCGCGAAGGTGCAGCTGCAGTCGGGCAGCGAGGCCGAGCAACGCGCGACCCGACGCACGCTGCTGCGCGTGCTCGAAACCGTGCTGCGCCTGCTTCACCCGATCACGCCGTTCATCACCGCCGAGCTGTGGGAGCGGGTCGCGCCGGTCGCCGGCCGCAAGCCGGCCGACGACGCGCACGGCATCGTCGTCGCGCCGTATCCGAAGGCGCAGCTCGAACGCGTCGACCCGCAGGCTGACGCGTGGATGACGAAGCTGAAGGCGATCGTCGGCAGCTGTCGCAACCTGCGCAGCGAGATGAGCCTGTCGCCGGGCGAGCGGGTGCCGCTCAACGCGATCGGCGACGCCGGGTTCGTGCGCGACGCGACACCGCTCCTGAAGTCGCTCGCGCGCCTCTCCGAAGTGACGATCGTCGAGGACGACGCGGCCTTCGCCGAAGCCTCGCGCAATTCACCGGTGGCGGTCGTCGGCGAGACGCGGATCGCGCTCGTCGTGAAGATCGATGTCGGCGCGGAGACGACACGCCTCACGAAGGAGATCGACCGCCTGGTTGGCGAGATCGACAAGGCCAACGCCAAGCTCGGCAACGAGCGCTTCGTCGGCCGCGCGCCGGCGGCCGTGGTCGATCAGGAGAAAAAACGCGTCGCCGACTTCACGGCGACCGTCACTCGGCTTCGAGATCAGCGAGAGCGCCTGGCGTCGTAGAGATGAAGTCGCCGGGCACGGACGACGGCGCCCGGAGCAGCTCGTCGATCCGGCGCGCAACCGCCCAGGCGCTGCGCTGGCGCGACTCGCGCGTCGTCGTCGCGACGCGCGGCGTCACCTGCAGCGTCTCGATGCCGTGCAGCGGTCGATCGGGGTCGAGCGCGCCTGGCTCGACGCTGTCGAGCCAGGCGGCGGCGAGTCGGCCACTCTTCAGCGCGGTGGCGAGCGCCGTCTCGTCGAACAGGCCCGAGTGCCCGGTGCTCACGATCACCTGGTTCGGCTTGCAATGACGCAGGAAGCGGTCGCCGATGAGGCCGTGGTAGCGGCTGAAGTAGTCGAGCTGCACGCAGACGACGTCGGAGCACTCGACCAGCTCGCGCAGGCTCGAATGCGCGACCTGCCATTGCGCCCAGGCGCGATCGCTGACGTGCAGCGACGGGTCGTAGCCGAGGATGTGGACATCGAAGGTGGCGAGCAGCTGGGCGATCGTGCGAGCGGCCGGCGGCATGCCGACGAGCCCGATCGTCGCGCCGCCCAGCTCGCGCCCGGCGATCGAGCCGTCTGGCGCGCGCACCGGCACGCGTCGCAGCAGCGACAGCATCGCGCCGATGACGAACTCGGCCTCGGCGCGCGCGCTCGCGGTGACGCTGCGGACGACCTCGACCTGGCGCCGCTCGCACGCCTCGAGGTCGAGATTCTCCGAGCCGGCGCTGACCCGCCCGATGGCGCGCAGCACGGGGGCGAAGTCGAGCGTCTGGGTGTCGACGCTCACCGATGACGGGATGATCGCCGCCCGCACGTTGTAGAGCGCGGCACGGAATTCGCGCGGCGAGAAGGCCAGCTCGGGAGCGAAGCGGAGCCGGTGGCGCGAGGCCAGCCAGTGCAAGACTTCGACGTCGATCGGATCGATGACGAGCAGGTCCACGGAGCTGTTCCTATTGCCGCTGGGTCGACCTTGCGTGCAAGAATCTGGATGACTTCCAAGGATTGTAAAGAGATGTTGGTTCGACACGCGATCTTTCCGGTGGCCGGCCTGGGCACCCGATTCCTTCCCGCGACCAAGGCGATGCCCAAGGAGATGCTGCCGATCGTCGACAAGCCGTTGATGCAGTACGCCGTCGAGGAGGCCTACGCCGCCGGCGTGCGCGAGATGGTCTTCGTCACCAGCCGCCACAAGCGAGTGATCGAGGACCACTTCGACCTCACCTTCGAGCTCGAGGACGCGCTCGAAAAGGCCCACAAGACGGAGCTCCTCGCCACCGTGCGCGCGGTCAAGCCCGACGACATGGAGTGCGTCTTCGTGCGCCAGGCGCAGGCGCTCGGCCTCGGACACGCCGTGCTCTGCGGTCGCCATGTGGTGGGCGACCACCCGTTCGCGGTGATCCTGCCCGACGACCTGATGATCGGCACGCCGCCGGTCCTCGCGCAGATGGTCGAGCAGTTCCAGGAGCGCCAGGCCTCCATCATCGCCGTCCAGGAAGTGCCGGCCGAGCAGACGCGCCGCTACGGCATCGTCGCCGGCAAGGCGGTCGGTGACCGGCTCGTCGACATCGAGAAGATCGTCGAGAAGCCCGCGCCCGACGTCGCTCCGTCGCGCCTCGGCGTCGCCGGGCGCTACATCCTCACGCCGGGCGTGTTCGAGGAGATCGCCAAGCAGCCACGCGGCGTCGGCGGCGAGATCCAGCTCACCGACGGCATCGCCGGACTGCTCAGGAGCGAGAAGGCCTATGCCTATCGCTACACGGGCAAGCGCTACGACTGCGGCAGCAAGGAAGGTTTCCTGCAGGCCAACGTCGAGCTCGCGCTGGCCAACGCCGAGCTCGGGCCGGACTTTCGCGCTTACCTGAAGTCGCTCGCGCTCTGAATCGCCGACCGGCCGGCCGCCGGGCCGCCCCAATGCCGGCCGCGCCTCCTCGGGGAGCAGCGACCCCGCAGGGAGCGTGGCGGCGCCGCCTAGCGCCGGCGCAGGAAGTGCACGTACTCGTCGTTCGCGCTGGTCTGCTCGACCAGCTCGTTGCCGGTCTGGCGCGCAAAGGCCTGGAAGTCGCGCATCGAGCCGGGGTCGGTCGAGACGATCTTGAGCACGTCGCCGCTCGACATGTCGGCCAGCGCCTTCTTGGCCTTCAGTATCGGCAGCGGGCAGTTCATGCCGCGGGTATCGATTTCCTTGTTCGCTTCCATTGCCTCGTTCTTCGTCAGTCCACGTCGATCTCGGTCGCCCGCTTGCCGGGCGGCAGCTCGAGCCACTGTGGCTCGATGCCGCGCGACTCCAGCCAGTCGGCCAGCGCGCGGCCGGTGCCCGCCGGCCAGCACTTGACGCGCTCGGGCGCCACGATCCGGTAGTCGACGAGCTCGGGCGACAGCACGATCTCGCCGCGCGCCTTGGCGTGGTAGGCGATGATGACCTGATTCATGCGCAGGAACTCGTAGACGCCGATCAGCGAGAGCGACTCGACCGTGAGCGATGTCTCCTCGCCGACCTCCCTCGCGATGCCTTCCTCGGGGGTCTCGCCCGCTTCCATGAAACCGGTGATGAGGCCGAAGAACTTGCCCGGCCACGCGGCATTCCTGGCGAGCAGCAGCTGGCCGTCGCGGTCGACGCACTCGATCACGGCCGCCAGCACCGGTGTCGGATTGTTCCAGTGGGTCCAGCCGCAGGCCGGGCAGCGCAAGCGGACCTTGTCGCCGCCGTCCTCGGTCTGCGAGATCGGCTCGAGCCTCGTCGCGCAGTTCGTGCAGAACGTGACCTCGAAGCTCATGCGGGAAAGACGCCGGTCGAGAGATAGCGATCGCCGCGGTCGCAGACGACGAAGACGATGGTCGCATCCTCGACCTGCGCCGCGATCTGCAGGGCGACCCAGCACGCACCCGCCGCGGAGATGCCGGCGAAGATGCCTTCCTCGCGGGCGAGGCGGCGCGCCACCTCCTCGGCGTCGACCTGGCTCACGAGGACGATCTCGTCGACCGTCTTCGGGTCGTAGATCTTCGGCAGGTATTCCTCGGGCCATTTGCGGATGCCGGGAATGCGCGAGCCTTCGCGGGGCTGCGCGCCGACGACGCGCACCTCGGGATTCTTCTCCTTCAGGAAGCGCGACACACCGGTGATCGTGCCGGTCGTGCCCATCGCGCTCACGAAGTGCGTGACCTGCCCGCCCGTGTCCTTCCAGATCTCCGGGCCGGTGGCCTCGTAGTGGATGCGCGGGTTGTCGGGATTGGCGAACTGGTCGAGGACGCGCCCCTTGCCGTCCTTCTCCATCTGCGTGGCGAGGTCGCGCGCGTACTCCATGCCGCCCGAGCGCGGCGTGAGGATCAGCTCGGCGCCGAAGGCCTTCATCGTCTGCGCGCGCTCGACGCTCAGGTCTTCCGGCATGACGAGCAGCATGCGATAGCCGCGGATCGCCGCCGCCATCGCCAGCGCGATGCCGGTGTTGCCCGAGGTCGCCTCGATCAGGGTGTCGCCCGGCTTGATCGTGCCGCGCTCCTCGGCGCGCCGGATCATGCTGATCGCCGGCCGGTCCTTGACCGAGCCCGCCGGGTTGTTGCCTTCGAGCTTGCCGAGGATGACGTTGCCGCGCGTGTCATTCCCCGCGCCGGGCAGGCGGACCAGCCGCACCATGGGCGTCGCGCCGATCACGTCCTCGATCGTCGGGTAGTTCGGCTTGGGCTCGGTCATGAGGTCGGTCGGCGGAGCGTGGTGCCTCGGGTCGGAATCGAACCGACACTCCTCGCGGAACGGGATTTTGAGTCCCGCGCGTCTACCAATTTCGCCACCGAGGCCGGTGCTCGCCGAAGAAGCAGTTTGCCATACGGGCCGTAGACTAGCCGGCACCGCTCTCACTCCGCCCGGACTGCCGATGCCCCCGTTTCCACCCGCCACGCAGGCGCTCCTGCTTGCCAACGTGGCCATCTTCTTTCTCGGCGACCTGCTCGGCCCGGGCCTGATCGCGCCGTTCGCGCTCTGGCCGATCGGCGGCGGCTTCTGGCCGTGGCAGGTCGTCAGCTACGCGTTCCTGCACGGCAACTTCAACCACCTGTTCTTCAACATGCTGGGCCTGTGGATGTTCGGCGCCGAGCTCGAGCAGGTGTGGGGCCGCAACCGGTTCCTCACGTTCTATTTCGCCAGCGTCGTCGCCGCAGCGCTGACGCAGTTGCTGGTCAACGCGATCCTCGGCTCGCCGGCCCCGACCATCGGCGCCTCCGGCGGCCTGTTCGGCATCCTGCTCGCCTTCGCGATGATCTTTCCGAACCGGATCATCCTGCTGTTCTTCGTCATTCCGATCAAGGCCAAGTACCTGGTCGCGCTCTACGGCCTGGTCGAGCTCTACCAAGGAGCGTACGTGCTCAACTCCGGCGTCGCCCACTTCGCCCACCTCGGCGGCATGCTCGGCGGATTCCTGACGCTTCGCTACTGGCGCGGGCAGGCGCCGTTCCGCCGCCGCTAGGCGCCGGTCGTCGGGGAATGAGCCCTGCGGCGGTCACGGCGCGCGGACCGGTTCATGCCCGGTACGCTCGCGGCCGACGCGCGTGCAGGTCAGTAGCCGCGACTCCGGTCGATCTCGTTCGGCAGCGCTTCGCCCCGCTCCAGAGCACGGACGCTGGCGACGAACTGTTCGGCGATGGTCTCGGTCGACGACTGTCCGGCGATGTGCGGGGTGATGGTGATGCCCGGCACCGACCAGAGCGGATCGTCTGCCGGCAGCGGCTCGCGCCGCTGGACGTCGAGCGCCGCGCCGCCCAGGTGGCCGGAGCGCACCGCTTCGACGAGATCGGGCTCGACGACATGCGCACCGCGCGCGACGTTGATCACGTAGGCGCCGCGCGGCATGCGCGCGAACGCCTTCGCGTCGAGGATCCCTTCGGTCTCTTCGGTGAGCGGCAAGGCGCAGACGACGATCCGGCTCGCGCTCAGCACCTCGTCCAGCGACTCGGCGGAGCGCCTGTTCCAGCCGGTGACTTCGAAGCCGCAGCGCCCGAGCCAGGCTGCGATCTCGCCGCCCATGGCGCCCGTGCCGAGGACGGCGACGGCATGCCTCGCCATCGGCACCGGCCGGCGCGTCCAGTCGCGCTCCTTCGCCTGGGTCTCGTAGCGCTCGAGCTCGCGCGCATGGCGCAGCGCCATCATGACGACGAACTGGGCGATGCCCGAGGCCTGTTCGCGATCGACGATGCGCGACACCCGCACGTGCGGCGCGAGCTCGGGAGCGAGCAGCTTCTCGACACCGGCGGCGATCGAGCAGATCCAGCCGACACTCGCCAGCCGCGGCGCAATGCCGGCGGGCATCTGCCAGCCGAGGACGATGTCCATCGACGCGAGCTGGGCGTCGTCGAGCGACGCGCTGTACTCGACCAGCTCGAGCTCGGGCGCGCGGGCGCGGATTGCGGCGATGAACATCGCGGCCGGCATCGGCTGCGTCGCGAGCAGAACCTTCACGGCGCGATGAAGTTGCCGCAGTCGGCGAAGCGCAGCGTCGCGTCGGCGTCGCCGCGTGCCACGCAGGCCGGATCGGCGCCGCTCGCGACGCGCGCGAGCTGCTCGCGCAGGAACCGCCGAAGGAGCGCGACGCCCCTGTCGCTCGTGCGCAGATGCTCGGCCGAATGCGACGCGATCGCGCCCTGGCTCACCTGCGCCTCGTAGTCGCCGGGAAAGTCGCGGTGCTCGGCCTCGGTCAGCTCCCACCAGAACTTGCCGTTCATCTTCGAGCGCATGCGGCCGATGTCGCCTGTCTGCTCGACGCGGCCGGCGACGTAGATGCGAAAGTGGCTGTCGTCGATCGGCAGCACCCAGCCGATCGACTCGACCGGGCCGCTCTTGCCCAGCCGCGGACTCGGCACGACGCGCAGGGTCGGCATCGCCGCCTCGGTGACGCGATGAAGGCGCCGGCCGTCCTCGAAGCTGCGCCAGCTCGTGACGCGCACGCCGCGCTCGGTCGTGCTCCACTCCACCTTCGGCATCTGCGCCATCGCCGGCACGAACTGGTGGCCGGAGAACACGCCGTGCAGGATCGGCACGTGCAAGCTGTCGACGACGTTCTCGAAGTGCTGCAGCCAGTTGCACGGGATGATCACCGGACCGCCGCCGCCGAGGCTGGTGTCGTCGGCCTCGAGCGACTCGCCGGGGCCGAGCTCGTCGAGCACGTCGATGCGAGGCAGCAGCGGCTTCTTCTCGGGCGGCCCGAGGTAGGCGAAGACCAGACCGTAGCGCTCCTCGAGCGCATACCACGGCTGGCGGACGTTGCCCTTCAGGGCGCCGCCGTCGGGCTCGCACGGCTGGTCGAGGCAGCGGCCGTCGGGCGCGAACATCCAGCCGTGATAGCAGCAGCGGATGCCCTCGGCCTCGACCCGGCCGTAGTAGAGCGAGGCGCCGCGGTGGGCGCAGCGCGGATGGACCAGGCCCGCGCGGCCTTCGCCGGTGCGAAAGAGGATCAGATCCTCACCGAGCACCCGCACCTGCTTCGGCGTGGCACAAGCGTCCGCCGCGAGTCCGACCGGATGCCAGTAGCGACGCAGCAGCTCGCCCATCGGCGTGCCGGCACCCACCTCGGCGAGATCGCGGTCGTAGGTGGCTCGTGCGAGCCCGTACGCCGTGCCCTCGTCGGTCATTGCGGCTTCGCTCCCGAAGCCTTGATGTAGCTGATCCACGCCGGCGCGTCCTTGGCGAAGGCGGCGGCGAATTCCTCGGGCGTGTTGCCGAGCGGCGTCTGGCCCTGGTCGACCATCCGCGGCAGCACGTCCGGCAGGTGGATCACGGCCGCGATCTCCTTCTGCAGGCGGTCGATGATCGGCCGCGGCGTGCCCGCCGGCGCATAGGCCGCCACCCAGATCGGCAGCTCGAAGCCCTTGAAGCCCTGCTCGCCGAAGGTCGGCACGTCGGGCATCGCCGCCGAGCGTGCGGGCCCGGTCATGCCGATCGCCTTCAGCCTGCCTGAGCTCACCATCGGCTTGGCGCCGACCGGGCTGGCGAAGGTGATGTCGAGGTTGCCGCCGATGACGTCGGTGATCGCCGGCACTTCGCCCTTGTAGGGCACGTGGTTGAGGCTGACCCCGTAGTCCTTGGCCAGGATCTCGCCGTACACGTTGGCCGACGAGCCGATGCCCCACGAGCCGTAGCTGATCGGCCGCTTCTGCGCCTTGGCCCACGCCACGAAGCCCTTCAGGTCGTCGTACGGAGCGGTGATCGGCGCGGTGAGCAGGACGCTGCCGAGCGAGACCTGCGTGATCGGCGCGAAATCCTTGACGGGATCGAACGGCAGCTTGTTGAAGAGCACGGTGTTGTTCACGTGCGTCGACATCGTCGTGATCATGAAGGTGTAGCCGTCGGGCGGCGCCTTGGCGACGACCTCGGCACCCTTGATCGTGTTGGCGCCCGGGATCGCGTCGACGTAGACCTGCTGGCCGAGCCGACCGGAGAGCTTTTCGGCGATGACCCGGTTGAGCACGTCGATCGCGCCGCCGGCGTTGAAGGGCGACACCAGGCGGATCGGCTTCGAGGGCCACGCCGCCGGCGTCTGGGCGGCGCCCGGCACCGGCGCCAGACCGATTGCGAGCAGCGCGACCCATGCGGATCGATGGAACATGTTGCCTTGGAGCGGACGATTCACCCGCGTCTCCTCGATGAGTTGGACGTCGCGATCATTCTCGCTCGCGAGGGACCTCGCGGGAAACGCTCGACAACCCTTCGACCACCGTCGGATGGCGCAGCGCCAGGCGGAGCTCGCGCTTCATGCGCGTGTTCGAGAGACGCCGCGACTCCGACAGGAAGCTCATCTGCATCGGCGAGAGGACGCGCGCGGCCTCGGCCCGCGACAGACGCGGCGGGCGGGCCAGCCCGAAGCGGTCGGCGACGTACTCGAAGTAGTCGCCCGTCGTCAGCGTGCTGTCGTCGACGACGTGAATCGCGCGCTGGCCCGGCCCGCGATGGAGCGCAGCGACGCAGGCGCGGGCGAGGTCGTCGGCGTGGACGTGGCTGGTGAAGACGTCATCCTCGCGCGCCAGCAGCGGTGTGCCACGCCGGACGCGCCCGCGCGGATCGCCGCCTTCGCGGTCGAGCGCGTAGATGCCCGGAATGCGCAGGACGGTGACCACCGCGCCGGTCGCGCGACCGAGCCAGCGGACCCGCGCTTCCGCGTCGACGCGCCGGCGCGCGCGATCGCTCGCCGGTCGGA
>CAJDUN010000028.1_pt1 | contig 31079 bp, 33 predicted proteins | sample 7390741 | NCBI WGS metagenome assembly CAJDUN01 (sample SAMEA7055660, study PRJEB34461) | soil metagenome | biome: terrestrial ecosystem; feature: Peninsula; material: soil | place: Antarctica | collected 2016 | reverse complement strand
GCCGCGAGCCGGCCGGTGAGCCCGGAACTCTGGCGCTGCGTCGGGCCGTTCGCTTCGGGCCCGTTGCTCGCCGATCTCGGCCGCGTGCTGGAATCGGGCGCGCCGCCCGAGCGCGCGGCTGCCGTGCTCGCCCTGCGCAGCGCCACCGATCCCGAGGCGCGCGTGCTGCTCGACCGCCACGCCAGCCTGCGCGACGTCGTGGCGGCGCGCGGCGTCGACTGGAAGACGGCGCTCCAATTCAACTGATCCCGTGGAGAAAACCATGCGCTTCATCGACCCGCACATCCACATGGCGTCGCGCACCACCGACGACTACGAACGCATGAAGGCGGCCGGCATCGTCGCCGTCATCGAGCCGGCCTTCTGGATGGGGCAGCCGCGCACGAACGTCGGAAGTTTCGTCGACTACCTGTCGAGCATCGTCGGCTGGGAGCGCTTCCGCTCGTCGCAATTCGGCATCCGTCACTACTGCACGATCGGCCTCAACAGCAAGGAAGCCAACAACGAAGCCCTGGCCGAAGCGGTGATGGACGTCCTGCCGCGATATCTCTCCAAGGAGGGCGTCGTCGCCGTCGGCGAGATCGGCTACGACGACCAGACCGCGCTCGAGGATCGCTACTACCGGGCTCAGCTCCAGCTCGCGCGCGAGCACGAGATGCTGGTGCTGGTGCACACGCCGCATCGCGACAAGAAGCCGGGGACGAGCCGCAGCATGGACGTCGCGATCGAGATGGGGATGGCGCCGGATCGGGTGGTCATCGACCACAACAACGAGGAGACGCTGCGCGAGGTCCTCGACCGCGGCTTCTGGGCCGCCTTCACGCTCTATCCCAACACCAAGATGGGCAATGAGCGGATGGTGGAGATCGTGCGCCAGTACGGCTCCGAGCGCATCTTCATCGACTCGAGCGCCGACTGGGGCGTGTCGGATCCGCTCGCCGTGCCGAAGACCGCCCGGCTCATGCTCGAGCGCGGCATCGCGGCCAAGGATGTCGAGGCGACGTGCTACGGCAATGCGCTCGCCGCCTACGGCCAGAGCGGTCAGATGCGCGAGTCACATTGGCTCGATCCCGAGTCCGTCGACCAGCGCACGCTGTTCGAGGGCAACTCCGTGCTGCGCGGCCAGGCGCCGGTCGTCGGCTCGGCCTCGGAAGGCGAGCAAGGCGCCGCCTCGCTGGTGTTCAAGTAGGCCAAGGCGTTCCGCTCGAAACAGGAGTTGCTGTCGTGAGTGCCGAAATCTCCGTTCTGCCGCAGCGCGGCGACGAGCGTTCCGCGGTCTATCTGCAGTCGTTCGCGGTGAGCTACGAATACCCGGTGTGCTTCACGGAGCATCTGTTCGCCCACGACAACCCGGTGTTCCACGAGACCCTGATCCGGCGCGATCCGTCGCGGCGCCATCGCTTCGTGGTCTTCATCGACTCGAACGTCGCCGCCTCGTTTCCTTCGCTCGCCAACGACATCGCGGGCTATGCCGATTTGCACGCGGAAGGCATGGAGCTCGTCGCCCGTCCCGATGTGGTGCCCGGCGGCGAGCACGTCAAGAATGACCCCGCGCTGCTCACGAGGCTGCAGCAGCGGCTGGTCGAGCTGCGCGTCGACCGCCACAACTTCGTCGTCGGCATCGGCGGCGGCGCCTTTCTCGATCTGATCGGCTACGTCGCCTCGTCGACCCATCGCGGCATCCGCCACGTGCGCGTGCCGACGACGGTGCTGGCGCAGAACGATTCCGGCGTCGGCGTGAAGAACGGCGTCAATGCCTTCGGCGTCAAGAACCTGCTCGGCAGCTTCGCGCCGCCCTTCGCGGTGCTCAACGACTTCGACTTCCTGCGCACGCTGCAGCCGCGCGACAAGATCGCCGGCATCGCCGAGGCGGTGAAGGTGGCGCTGATCCGCGACCGCATCTTCTTCGAATGGCTCGAGGCCAAGGCCGATGCGCTGCGCGCCTGCGAAGGCGCGGCGATGAGCCGCATGATCCGGCGCTGCGCCGAGCTGCACATGCGCCAGATCGCGCACGGCGGCGATCCGTTCGAGAACGGCAGCGCCCGTCCGCTCGACTACGGCCACTGGTCCGCGCACAAGCTGGAAGCGCTCACCGCGCACGAGCTGCGCCACGGCGAGGCGGTGGCCATCGGGCTGGCCCTCGACACCCGCTACTCGGTGCAGGTCGGCATGCTGCCGGCCGGCACCGAAGACCGCGTGTACGCGTTGCTCAAGCGCCTCGGCTTTCATCTCTGGCATGCTGCGCTGGAGTCGCGCGACGCCGGCGGCCAATGGATGCTGCTGCGCGGACTGGAGGAGTTCCGCGAGCATCTCGGCGGCGAGCTGACGATCACGCTGCTGCGCGACATCGGCATTGGCGAAGAGGTGCACCGCATGGACTCCGACGAGATCCTGCGCTCGCTCGCCTGGCTGCGCCGGCGGGAGCAGGGCGCGTGAATCTCGGCGCGGGCGTCCACCTCACCTACTGCAGCAACATCCACCCGGGCGAGTCCTGGGCCGAGGTCCGCGCCAACCTCGATCGCCACGTGGTCGCGGTGCGCGACCGGCTCCAGCCCGAGGGCGACTTCGGCATCGGTCTGCGCCTGTCGGCGCGCGCCGCGGCCGAGCTGTCGGTGCAGGGCGCGCTCGCCGAGTTCCGCGAGTTCCTCCGGCGCGAGCGGATGTACGTCTTCACGATCAACGGCTTTCCCTACGGCACGTTCCATGGCGCGCGCGTGAAGGAGGACGTCTACCTGCCCGACTGGCGCGATCCCGAGCGGCTGCGCTACACCAATGAGCTCGCCGACCTGCTCGCGCAGCTTCTGCCCGACCCGGCTTCGGGCGACGCGGCGATCGAAGGCAGCGTCAGCACCGTCCCCGGAGCGTTCAAGCCGGCGCTTCGGGGCGGCGGCGACGTGGCCACGATGGTCGAGCACCTGCTGCGCCACGTCGCTCACCTGGTCGCCCTGCGGGGGCGCACCGGCAGGCTGATCGCGCTGGCCCTGGAGCCCGAGCCGCACTGCTTTCTCGAGACCGTCGCCGAGACGATCGATTTCTTCGCGCGCGACCTGCACGGCGCCGCCGCGATCGAGCGGACGATGACCCTCACCGGGCTCGACCGCGACGCGGCCCGGCACGCACTGCACGAGCACCTGGGCGTCTGCCTCGACCTCTGCCACGCGGCAGTCGAGTTCGAGGACCCTGCCGACTGCATCTCGCGCCTCGAGCGGGCCGGGATCCGCGTCCACAAGATGCAGATCAGCGCCGGCCTCAGGCTGCGCGCGCTCGATCCCGAATCGCTCGCCGCGCTGCGGCGCTTCGACGATCCGGTCTACCTGCACCAGGTCGTCGAGCGTCGGCCGGGGACGCTGGTGCGCTTCGCCGACCTGCCGGCCGCGCTGGCGTCGCTCGACGGCGTGGCCGCCGAGCGCGAATGGCGCGTGCACTTCCACGTGCCCATCTTCCTCGAGACGCTGGCGCCGTTCGGCTCGACGCAGTCGTTCGTGCGCGAGGTGCTCGCGATCCATCGCGAGAAGCCGGTGTCGTCGCATCTCGAGGTCGAGACCTACACCTGGGACGTGCTGCCCGAGCCGTTTCGCAGCGGCAGCGTCGACGAGGCCGTGGCGCGCGAGCTCGCCTGGGTGCGCCAGGAGCTGCGCGCGTGAATCTCGCACTGGCCCTTCGACTCGGGAGGATCTCCAACCTGCCCACGGTCTGGACCAACGTCCTCGTGGGGGCCATGCTCGCCGGCGCCCAGCTGGGCGAGCCGCGTCTGCCGGTGCTGATGCTGGCGCTCTCCCTCTTCTACGTCGGCGGCATGTTCCTGAACGATGCCTTCGATCGCGACTTCGATGCCGAGCATCGACCGGAGCGGCCGATCCCGTCGGGGCAGGTGTCGGTGCAGCAGGTCTTCTCGTCCGGCTTCGGCCTGCTCGTCGCGGGCGTTGCGCTGGTCGCGGTGGCCAGTCGCGGCGCCGACGGCATGCCGGCCTGGCCCGCGATGGCGGCAAGTGTCGCTCTGGCCGCCGCGATCGTGTTCTACAACGCGCACCACAAGGGCAATCCGCTCAGCCCGCTGGTGATGGGCCTGTGCCGCGTGTTCGTCGTGCTCACCGCCGCGTTCAGCATCGCCGCTGCCCTTCCGGCCGCCGTCACGCTCGCGGCCGGCGCGCTGCTCTGCCACCTGATCGGCCTGACCTACATCGCCAAGCAGGAGCACCTCGACCGCATCGGCAGCCTCTGGCCACTCGGCTTTCTGGCCGTGCCGGTCGTGTACGGCGTCACGCTCGCCCTCGCGACCCCGGCGACCTGGCTGCCGCTCGCGCTCTACGTCGGCGTGCTGCTGTTCGCCCTCTCGCTGCTGCGGCGCCGCGCCCGTGGCGACGTGCCGCGCGCCGTCGTGACGCTGATCGCCGGCATGTCGGTGCTCGACGGCGTCGTCCTGGCGGGCGCCGGGCAGCTCGTGCCGGCCGTGCTGGCCGTCGTTGGTTTTGTCCTGACGCTGGCGCTGCAGCGCTGGGTGTCCGGGACCTGAGGACTGCGACCCGCCGCGCACCCGACGGCCTTCATCAGGCCCTCAACCTCGCGCGTCGCGTGCCGAAAACGGGACACAGCTTTCACCGTCCCATGACCGCCACCCTCGCGTCCGCTGGCGTCGACTTGCCCCGCGCCTCCGCCCAGATCGCCGACGCCGAGGCCGACGCACTGGTGCGCAGCATGGGCATTCCGCCGCGGCCGGCGACCCTGCTCGACCTCCAGGCCGAGATCGGCAAGGAAGACCCCGACTTCCAGCGCGTCGCGCGCCTGGTCGCGAGCGACGTCGCGCTCACCGCGGCGATGCTGCGCATCGTCAACTCGCCGGCCTACGCCCTGCGGCGCCAGTGCGACACGGTCGACCAGGCGGTGCGCCTGATCGGCCTCAAGCAGATCGCCCAGATCGTCACCGGGGTGATGCTGAGGAAATCGATCCGCACCGACGGCCCGCAGCTGACCCGCTTCTGGGACGTCTCGGGCAAGCGCTCGTTCGCGCTCTCGCGCCTCGCGGTCGAGCTCGGCGGCGGCACCGTCGACGTCGACGTCGCGCAGTCGTTCGGCCTGTTCTGCGACGTCGGCATCCCGCTCCTCATGCATCGCTTCGCCGACTACGGGCAGACGCTGAAGGACTGCAACGACGTGAAGGAGAAGAGCGTCATCGACGTCGAGCAGGAGCGTCACAGCACCGACCATGCGCTGATCGGCTCGGTGATGGCGCGCAGCTGGGGCATCTCGAAGACCGTCTGCCAGGCGATCCGCCTGCACCACGACTACAGCGTGTTCCAGGACGCGAGCATTCCCGATCCGGTCTGCCGCCTGATCGCGATGGGGCTGATCGCCGAGCTCGCGATCCAGCGCTTCGCCCGCCTCAACATCAGCACCGAGTGGAACAAGGGCGGGCAGGCGGCGATGGGTGCGCTCGTGCTCAGCGACGTCGACGCCGAAGACTGGATCGAGCGCCTGCTCGAGAGCTTCGCGCTCGGCATCCTCTAGGACACCTCTAGGACCGTCTCCTCAGGCCTCAGGCCGCGCGCCTGCGCATAAGATGCCGCCTCGGGCGCGACCGGCGCCGCAGCGTGGAGACACGACGATGCCCAATCTCCAGGACGCGCTTTGGTTCAAGAGCCAGTTCCAGCCTGCCATCGAACGAGCCGTCGCCGGGACGCCGCTCAACGTCGACATGATCACCGCCTTCGCCTGCCAGGAGACGGGCGAGATCTGGCCGGCGCTGCGCCGCCAGGGAGTGCCGACCGCCCGCATCCTCGAGCTCTGCATCGGCGACACGATCGACGCCTCTCCCACCGGCGGCGGGCGGCGCGCGTTCCCGAAGAACAAGGACGAGCTGCTGTCGGCGCCGGGCGGACAGGGCATGTTCGACGTCGCCCGCCAAGGGCTGGTCGACATGGCAGGCTACATCCCCGCCTACCGCGGCGCCGCGTCGCGCCCGGACAAGTTCTGCCACGGCTTCGGCATCTTCCAGCTCGACCTGCAGTTCTTCAAGGTCGATCCGGACTACTTTCTCCAGAGGCGCTATGCCGACTTCGACGCCGCGCTCGCCAAGTGCACGGGCGAGCTGCAATCGGTGCTGAAGCGACTCGGCTGGCAGCAGAAGACCTCGCTCACCGACCCGGAGTGCGCCGCCGTCGCCATCGCGTACAACACCGGTCGATACGATCCGGCGAAAGGCTTGAAGCAAGGCTACTTCGACGGCTCGAAGTACTACGGCGAGAACTATTTCGCGTACCTGCAGCTGGCCCGAAGCGCGCAGCCGGCGGCGACACGCGATGGGCCTCCAGGGCGCAAGAAGGCCAGGAAGGTCGTCGCCAAAAAGGGGCTCGTCAGAAAAGCGGTCGCGAAGAAGACGCCCGCGAAGAAGGCGACTGCCAAGAAGGCCGTTGCCAGGAAGGCCGTTGCCAGGAAGGCCGTGGCGAAGAGGGGCGTTGCCAAGAAGGTCGCGGCCAAGAAGGCGCCCACCCGGAAAGCTGCGAGCAGGAAAGCCGCCGCGAAGAAGTCGGCAGCAAACAGGCCCGCAGTGAGGAAGCCGGGAGCGAAGAAGGCGCCCGCCGGGAAGAGCCCCCGACGGACCTGACCTGATCGACCGTCAGCTCGCGGCTTTGCCGGTGCGCTCGACCCAGGCCTCGAACTTGTCGAGGAAGGTCGCCATGAACTTCGCCGTCTCGGGCTTCTTGATCGCGCCCGCCTCGTCGAACATGTCGCTGGCCCCGCCGAGGTACGCCTCGGGCTGCGTCATCGTCGGCATGTTGAGGAACACCAGCGACTGGCGCAGATGATGGTTCGCGCCGAAGCCGCCGATCACGCCCGGCGACAGGCTGACGACGGCCGCCGGCTTGCCGTCCCACGCGCTCTTGCCGTAGGGACGCGAGGCGATGTCGATCGCGTTCTTGAGCACGCCCGGCACCGAGCGGTTGTATTCCGGGGTGACGAAGAGCACGGCGTCGACGCCGGCGATGGCCTGCTTGAACGCCGCCGAGGGCGCGGGCGGCGCGGCGTCATCGTCCTGGTTGTACAGCGGCAGGCCACCGATCTCGACGATCTCGAGCGTCATCGATGGCGGCGCCATGGCCTTCAGGGCGAGCGCCATCTTGCGGTTGAACGAGCCTTTGCGCAGGCTGCCGACGAGCACGGCGACGCGGCGGGGAGTGGGCATGAGGAGTGACCTTTGCTTGGACCGGGTGAAGAGCCGATCGTCGATGATGCCGCGACTCTGCACGGACCGCCGTCTTCGATCCCCCGCATGACCCGACCATGAACAAGGCCTTCACCCGTGAGAGCGACCGCGAACCCGACGAGGACGACGACATCGTCGCGCCGGCCCTGCCCGAAGGCGCGAAGAACTACATCACCGCCACCGGCTTCAGGCGCCTGCGCGGCGAGCTCATGTCGCTCCTCGACGAAGAACGCCCGAAGATCGTCGAGATCGTTTCCTGGGCGGCGAAGAACGGCGACCGGTCCGAGAACGGCGACTACCTCTACGGCAAGAAGCGCCTGCGCGAGATCGACCGGCGCATCCGCTTTCTCACCAAGCGGCTCGACATCGCCGAGGTCGTCGAGCCGTCGCTGCACCACGGCAATCGGCAGGTCTTCTTCGGCGCGACCGTGCGCTACGCGAACGATCGCGACGAGGAGCGCACGATCACCATCCTGGGTGTCGACGAGGCCGAGAGCGCGCGCGGCGAGGTGAGCTGGATTTCGCCGGTGGCGCGGGCGCTGCTGAAGACGCGTGTAGGCGACGAGCTGAAGCTGGTGACACCGCGCGGCCTCGAGACGATCGAGGTGCTCGACGTCAGCTATCCGGCGCCGGCCTGAGCCGGGCGCGACTCAGGGCTTGACGCGGGCGACGCGCAGCACGGCCGGCGAGCGCTTCAACGTGCGCATCACGTCGGCGAGATGGAGCCGGTCGCGCACGCTCAGCAAGAGGCTCAACTCGGTCGTCTCGCTCGCCGGCTCGTTGCTCATGTCGATGTGGGTGATGTCGGCCTCGGCGTGGCTCACGGCCGAGGCGACCTGAGCCAGCACGCCCTTGCCGCTCTTGACCAGGAGAGCGATGCCCGTCTCGAAGGACCGTGTCGGCTGCTCGGCCCAGTCCACCCGCATCCAGCGTTCGCTGTCGCGCTCGAGCAGGCGCTTGCCGACGCTGCAGTCGACGGTATGGACGGTGAGCCCTTCGCCGCGCCCGAGGTTGCCGACGATGGTGTCGCCCGGGATCGGCCGGCAGCAGTGCGCGAGCTGCACCGACGCGCCTTCGCTGCCGTCGATCAGGATCACGCCCTGCGACGGCGCGGAGTCGTCGACCGCGTAGAGGCCCATCGACAGCGTGAGCGCGTCGGCGCGCACGCCGCCTTCGGCGAGCAGGCGCGCGAGCCGGGTCGCGACGATGGTCGCGATCTTGCGACCGAGGCCGATGTCGACGAAAAGATCGTCGCGGCTCTTGTTGCCGCTCCAGCGCAGCAGCTGCTGCCACACGGGTGCGCCGGCGCCGTCTTCCTCGGGCAGCTTCAAGCCCGCGGAGCGCAAGGCCTGGGCGAGCAGCTTCTCGCCCAGGCCCTGGGACTCCTCGAGCTCCATGTTCTTCAGGTAGTGACGGATCTTCGAGCGCGCCCGGCCGGTGCAGACGAAGTTGAGCCACGCCGGATTCGGCCGTGCGTTGGGCGCGCCGATGATCTCGACGACGTCGCCGCTCTTGAGCTCGGTGCGCAGCGGCACCGGCTCGCCGTTCACGTTCGCCGCGACGCAGTGCTCGCCGACATCGGTGTGGATGGCGTAGGCGAAGTCGACCGGCGTCGCGCCGCGCGGCAGGGCCAGGATCTTCGAGCGAGGCGTGAAGACGTAGACCGCGTCGGGATAGAGATCGATCTTGACGTGCTCCAGGAACTCGCCCGCGTCGCGGGTCTCGTCCTGGATGTCGATCAGCGACTGCAGCCAGAGCGCGCCCAGCCGCTGCGCTTCCTGGCCGTGCGTGGCGCCGTCGTCGTATTCCTTGTAGAGCCAGTGCGCGGCGATGCCCTTCTCGGCGATCGCATGCATCTCATCGGTGCGGATCTGGAATTCGACCGCCGTGCCGAGCGGGCTCACCAGCGTCGTGTGCAGCGACTGGTAGCCGTTGGCCTTCGGGATCGCGATGTAGTCCTTGAACCGGCCGGGCACCGGCTTCATCACCTGGTGCAGCACGCCGAGCGCCATGTAGCACTCGTTGAGCGTGTTGACGACGATGCGAAAGCCGAAGATGTCGTTGACCTGCGCGAAGGTCAGATGCTTCTCGCGCATCTTGGCGTAGATCGAATAGAGCGTCTTCTCGCGCCCGAAGATCTGTGCCGCGATCTTGGCCTGCGAGAACGCCTTCTCGACGTCCTTCTGGATCCGCTCGACGATGTCGCGGCGAAAGCCGCGCGCCTTCAGCACCGCCTTCGAGAGCGCCGCTTCGCGCCAGGGCTTCAGGTGCTTGAACGAGAGCTCCTGGAGCTCGCGATAGGTCTGGTTGAGGCCCAGGCGATGGGCGATCGGCGCGTAGATCTCGAGCGTCTCGGCGGCAATGCGCGTCCGCTTGGGCTGGGCGACCGCGTCCATCGTGCGCATGTTGTGGAGCCGGTCGGCGAGCTTGACGAGGATCACGCGCACGTCGCGGGTCATCGCCAGCAGCATCTTCCTGAACGACTCGGCCTGCGACTCCTCGCGCGTCGAGAAGCGCAGCTTGTCGAGCTTGGTGAGGCCGTCGACGAGATCGGCGGTCGGCGCGCCGAAGCGCTCGATCAGCTCGGCCTTGCTGATGCCGCAGTCCTCCATCGCGTCGTGCATCAGCGCGGCCATGATCGCCTGCGCGTCGAGCTTCCAGTCGGCGCACAGGCCGGCGACGGCGATCGGATGGGTGATGTACGGCTCGCCGCTGTCGCGGAACTGGCCGAGGTGTGCCTCGTCGGCGAATCGGTAGGCCTCGCGGACGCGCCGGATGTCGGCGGCGTCGAGGTAGTCGAGCTTGACGGTGAGGGCGGCGAACGAGGCGGCGGCGGCGTCGCCCGGCGTTGGTGCGTGGGGCGTGGGTGCGGGCGGACGTTTTCGTGCAACCGGCTTGGACGCACCGGGCTCGGCGGTCGAAGAGCGCGCAGCCATGTCCTAATTTAGCGCGGATCGCCGCGCGCCACAGAGGGGACGATCACGGCCTCACGGGGCACCGGCGCTTGGCCGGCAAGGGAACGCAGTCGCCTAGATCGGCACCTTTTTCAGCATCTCGATACCGATCTCGCCGGCGGCGATCTCGCGCAACGCCGTGACGCCGGGCTTGTTCTTGGTCTCGACCTTCGGGGCGTGACCCTGGCTCAGCATGCGGGCGCGATAGGTGGCCGCCAGCACGAGCTGGAACCGGTTCGGGATCTTGATCAGGCAGTCTTCGACGGTGATGCGGGCCATGGGGTGTACCGGTAGGCGAAAGGGTGGAGAGGCGCTCTACGGCAGACCGAGTGCAGCGAAGATCGCGGGCCGGGCCCGCCGCAACGCGGCGTACTTGAGCCGCTGCGAATGCACGATCGCCTTCAGGTCGAAGAGGGCCGTCTCGAACAGGGCATTGATTATAACGAAGTCGAACTGATCGGCCTTCGAGACCTCGATCCGCGCGTTGTCCATGCGGTGCGCGATCACCGAAGCGGCGTCCTCGCCACGCCTCTCGAGGCGCGACCGGAGCTCGTCCCAGCTCGGCGGCAGGACGAAGATCAGGACGGCGTTCGGATAGAGCTGCTTGATCTGCAGGGCACCCTGCCAGTCGATCTCGAGCAGCACGTCCTGTCCGCCGGTGATCCGCTCCTCGATCGCGCCGCGCGACGTGCCGTAGCGGTGGCCGTGCACCTCGGCCCACTCGACGAACTGGCCGGCGTCGACCATCGAGCGGAACGTCGATTCCTCGACGAAGTGGTATTCGCGCCCATGCTGGTCCTGGCCGCGCGGCTTTCTCGTGGTGTGCGAGATCGAGAGGGTGAGGTGCGAGTCGAGCTCGAGCAGAGCCTTGACCAGGCTCGATTTGCCGGTGCCGCTGGGCGCGGCGACGGCGTAGAGGTTGCCGGGGTAGTCCATGGCCTGAACGCTACCCGAACTACTCGACGTTCTGGACCTGCTCGCGCAGCTGCTCGATCGCGACTTTCATGTCGACCGAGATCGCGGTCATCTCGATCGATGTCGACTTCGAGCCGAGGGTGTTCGCCTCGCGCAGCAGCTCCTGGATGAGGAACTCGAGTCGCTTGCCGATCTCGCCGCCCTTGTCGAGAAGGCGCGCGGTTTCGTCGAGGTGAGAGCGCAGCCGCGCCAGCTCCTCGGCGACGTCGATCCGGATCGCGTACGTCGCGGCCTCGTTGAGCGCGCGCTCGTCGATCGCCTCGCGCGTGACGGTGCCGGCGGCGCCGGCCTTGTCGAGCGCTTCCTTCCAGCGGTCGAGAAAGCGCTGCTGCGCGCGCGCGACGGCCGCGGGAATCAGCGGCTCGGCGGCATCGGCGAGGCGCCGCAGCTCGCTCACGCGCTCGCGCAGCACGGCCGCGAGGCGCTCGCCTTCGCGAGCGCGGGCAACGCTCAGCCGTTCGATGCATTGCGCGGCGACGGCCAGCACGGCGGCGTCGGCGAGCGGCGCTTCGGTCGATCCGCGGCACCAGTGCAGCGCCTCCTGGACCGAGAGCGGCCGCGACTGCGGCAGATGCTCGCGCACGCGGCTCTCGATGCGTGCGAGGTGGGCGAGCTGCTCGCCGTTCGGCTCGGGAATCGTCGTCTCGCCGGCCGCAGTCCCCGTCACCCGCAACTCGATCTTGCCGCGCTTGAAGCGTGTCGTGAGCATCGTCCGCAGGGCCGGCTCGAGGGCGCGCAACTCGTCGGGCAGGCGCATGGCGATGTCGAGGAAGCGCCCATTGACCGAACGCACTTCGACACCGATGGCCGGGCTCGCGGCGCTTCTCTTCGGACCGTCGTCCGGTGCTTCGTGCAATGCTGCCGGAGGCGCGTTGGAAGAGCCTTCCGAGGCATTCGCGTAGCCGGTCATGCTGTAAACTGACACGCGTTTTTCCCTCGTAATTCACCTCGATTATGTCAAAGCTGAAACCTGCGCCATTGCCATCCGGCACGGTCGTGGGCGGCTACCAGGTGATCAAGAAACTGGCCGCCGGCGGATTCGGCGTGGTCTATCTCTGCGAAGACAGCGACCGAAAGCTGGTCGCCCTCAAGGAGTATCTCCCTTCCTCGCTCGCCGAGCGCTCGCCGGGCGAGCTGACGCCCCGCGTCAAGCCCGAGAAGCAGCCGCTCTACCGTCTCGGGCTGAAGAGCTTCTTCGAGGAAGGCCGCTCGCTCGCCCAGATATCGCACACGAGTGTCGTCTCGGTGCTGAATTTCTTCCGCGAGAACGAAACCGTCTACATGGTGATGAATTACCTTCAGGGCGATACCCTGCAGGATTTCATCGTCACGGCGCGCGACCTCAAACGTGACAAGGTATTTCGGGAATCGACGATCCGTTCGCTTTTCGACGAGATATTGCGCGGCCTGCGCATCGTCCACCAGCACAAGATGCTGCACCTGGACATCAAGCCGGCCAACATCTTCATCACCAACGAGAACAAGGCGGTCCTGCTCGACTTCGGCGCGGCACGTGAAGTGCTGAGCAAGGAGGGCAACTTCATCCGTCCCATGTACACCCCCGGATTCGCCGCGCCCGAGATGTATCGCCGCGACGGCTCGCTGGGCCCCTGGACCGACATCTACGCGATCGGCGCCTGCATCTACGCCTGCATGCAGGGCTATCCGCCCAACGACGCGCCGCAGCGGATCGAGAAGGACCGACTCGCGCTCTCGCTCTCGCGCCTGAGGAACGTCTACAGCGACAACCTGATCGAGGTGACCGAGTGGTGCATGTCGCTCGATCCGCTGTCGCGCCCGCAAAGCGTGTTCGCGCTGCAGAAGGAGCTCTCGCGCGAGACCGAGCGGCAATACACCAAGCTCAGCTTCAGCGAACGTTTGAAGCTGCAGCTCGAAAACCTCACTGCCAGCGCCAAGGCCTGACCCTCCTCCCATGCGTTTTTCTGTCTACCAGGTCTCGCGCAAGGGAGGCCGCGAAAAGAACGAAGACCGGATGGGCTATTGCTACACGCGCGACGCGGGCCTGTTCGCGCTCGCCGACGGCATGGGCGGACACCCCGAAGGCGAAGTGGCTTCGCAGCTCGCGCTGCAGACGCTGGCCGCGATGTTCCAACGCGACTGCAAGCCGACGCTTGCCGATCCGCTGCGCTTGCACTGCGGCGATTCGCGCCTGTACATGGTCCGAGGCGACAAGCTCGTCGCCCGCACGCGCGACCATTCGTATTCCGAGCTGCAGCAGACGATGAGCCACGTCGTGCCGATGGGCGACCGCTTCAACCGCAACGTGCTCTTCACCTGCCTCGGCAGCCCCGGCAAGCCGGTGGTCGACACGGTCGGCCCGTTGCTGATGCAGGCCGGCGATCGCCTGCTCCTTTGCTCCGACGGCCTCTGGGGCACGGTGAGCGACAGCGAGATCACCGATCAGCTCACCTCGCTGCCGCTCTCCGATTCGGTGCCGGAGCTTGTCGAGCAGGCGCTGCGCAACGGCGGCCCGAAGTGCGACAACGTGTCGGTGCTGGCGATGGAGTGGGAAGGCATGGAGGGCGACAGCACCATGGGCATCCAGACCACCTCGCTCGGCGAGGCGGTGTTCGCCTCGACGATCCAGGCGAGCGTCCTCGGCACCGATGTCTCGCCCGACGAGCTCGACGATGCCGAGATCGAGCGGTCGATCAGGGAAATCAACGAAGCGATCAAGCGGAGCTCGCAGCACAAGAAAGGCTGAACGCCTTTCTCGCGCTGCGCCCACCGCTCGCTCGCGCGGCAGGGCTGCTCCCTCCCCGCTTCGCTCCCCTCCCTCCGAGCGGGAGGGGCGGGCGCCGTCGGCGCCCCTCTTGGTCGAGCGGTGACAATCGAGGATGACTTTCCAACGTTCTTCTGATCGCGCCCACGACGCGCTGCGACCCGTCTCTCTCACGCGCGGCTACACGCGACATGCCGAAGGCTCGGTGCTCGTCGCCTTCGGCGACACCAAGGTGCTCTGCACCGCCTCGGTCGAGGAGAAGGTGCCACCGCACAAGCGCGGCAGCGGCGAGGGCTGGCTCACGGCCGAATACGGCATGCTGCCGCGCGCCACGCACACCCGCGGCGACCGCGAGGCGGCGCGCGGCAAGCAGAGCGGGCGCACGCAGGAGATCCAGCGCCTCATCGGCCGGTCGCTGCGTTGCGTGTTCGATCTCTCGGCGCTCGGCGAGCGCACGATCTCGCTCGACTGCGACGTGCTCCAGGCCGACGGTGGCACGCGCACGGCCGCGATCACCGGTGCCTTTGTCGCGGCGCACGACGCCGTCTCGTGGCTCATGGCGCGGGGCAAGCTCGCGCGCTCGCCGATCCGCGACTTCGTCGCCGCCGTCTCGGTCGGCATCGTCGACGGCACGCCGCTCCTCGATCTCGAGTACGTCGAGGACTCGGCCTGCGACACCGACATGAACGTCGTCATGACGGCCGCCGGCGGCTTCGTCGAGCTCCAGGGCACGGCCGAAGGCGCGACGTTCTCGCGCGCAGAGATGGATGCGCTGCTCGCGCTCGCGACCCAGGGCATCGGCGAGCTCGTCGTCGCGCAGCGCGCGGCGCTGGCGACGGGCTCGTGAGACTGATCCTCGCCTCCAACAACCCGGGCAAGCTCGCCGAGCTGCAGGCGCTTCTCTCGCCGCTCGCGATCGAGCTCGTCGCCCAGTCGGCGCTCGGCGTCGACGAGGCCGAGGAGCCGCACGTCACCTTCGTCGAGAACGCGCTCGCGAAGGCGCGCCACGCGGCGCGCGCCTCGGGCGGGGCGGCGATCGCCGACGACTCGGGCCTGTGCGTCGACGCGCTCGGCGGTGCGCCGGGCGTCGCATCGGCGCACTTCGCCGCGACCTCGCGGCAGCCGGGCGACGACCGTGAAGGCCATCGACGGCGCCAGGACGAGGCCAACAACAGGGCGCTGCTCGCGCAGCTGCGCGGCTACCGAGACCGGCACGCGCGCTTCGTCTCCACGCTGGTCGCGGTGCGCCGCTTCGACGATCCCGAGCCGCTCGTCGCGGTTGGCCGCTGGCCGGGCGAGGTGCTGGAGTCGGCGCGCGGCACGGGCGGCTTCGGCTACGACCCGCTCTTTTTCCTGCCGTCGTTCGGCCGGACCGTCGCCGAGCTCGATCGCCAGACCAAGAACGAATTCAGCCACCGCGCCCAGGCGGTGCGCGCGATGCTCGCGCTGATGCGCGACGTCTGGGCCCTGCGCCATCCCTCGACGCTCAGCGCCAGCGGACGCTAGCAGGGTGGCGCGGACGGTGCCGATCGCTGCCGCCGCTCCTGCGGTCGCCACCGATCCGGCCGAGCGACTCGCCCGGCTGATGCGCCCCGGTGCGCTGTCCCTGGCGGCGTTGCCGCCGCTCTCGCTCTACGTGCACCTGCCGTGGTGCCTGCGCAAGTGCCCCTACTGCGACTTCAACTCGCACGCGCTGCGCGCGGGCGACGACGGCCCGCCCGAAGCGCGCTACGTGGATGCGCTCGTCCTCGACCTCGAAGCGGCGCTCCCGTTTGTCTGGGGCCGGCGCGTGCACACCGTCTTCATCGGCGGCGGCACGCCGAGCCTGTTCGCGCCCGCGGCGATCGAGCGCCTGATCGCGGCGATCCGCGCGCGATTGCCGCTCGAGCCCGGCTGCGAGATCACGCTCGAGGCCAACCCCGGCACGTTCGAGCGCGAGCGCTTCCACGGCTACGCGGCTGCCGGCGTGACGCGTCTGTCGATCGGGGTCCAGAGCTTCGACGACGCAAAGCTCGCCGCGCTCGGCCGCGTCCACGACGCCTCGCAGGCGAAGGCGGCCGTCGCCGAGGCCAGGGAAGCGTTCGCGACCTTCAACCTCGACCTCATGTACGCGCTGCCGGCGCAGACGCTCGAGGAGTGCGAGCGCGACGTCGACGCCGCCTTGTCGTTCGCGCCGCCGCACCTCTCGATCTATCACCTGACGATCGAGCCCAACACGTACTTCGCGCGCTTCCCGCCGCCGCCTGTCGACGACGACCTCGCCGCCGCGATGCTCGACCGCATCGTCGAGCGTGCCGACCGCGCCGGCCTGGGTCGCTACGAGGTCTCGGCATTCGCCCGCCCCGGCCACCAGGCCCGCCACAACCTCAACTACTGGGAGTTCGGCGACTACCTGGGCATCGGCGCCGGCGCTCACGGCAAGCTCAGCTTCCCGCATCGCGTCGTGCGCCAGGTGCGCCTGCGCGATCCGGCCGCGTACATGGCCGGTGCGGAGGCCGGCGCAGCCATCGCGAGCGAGACCGAGATCGCGCGCGCCGAGCTGCCGTTCGAGTTCATGCTGAACGCCTTGCGGCTGAAGGACGGCTTCGAGATCGCGAGCTTTCGCGAGCGCACCGGCCTGCCGATGTCGGCGATCGAGCCCGCGCTCGACGAAGCCGAGCGGCGCGGCCTGATCCGGCGCGATCTGCAGCGCATCGAGCCGACCGCGCTGGGCTTCGACTTCCTGAACGATCTTCAACAGCTCTTCCTTCCCGCGGCGTACTGACACGAGCGCCCGGTTCGGGGCGTTGCGCCCGCGCGCCAAGGCCGTGCATTCGACGCATTTGCGAGCGTTCCGGGCCCCATTTGCGAGCTTCAGGGCGAGACCCCGCTGCTAGACTGGTCCGAAGCTCCTCACCGCCTCAGTGCCCTCCAAGCTCGACCCCACATTCGACAACTCCGCAGCGCTCAGCCTCGGCGGCGCGCTCCAGTTGCTGCAGCAGTCGGGTCATGTCCTGCCGGACCCGGAACGCTCGCGCACCGCGTGGCTGCAGGCGGTGATCGACGGCCTGTGCGAGCTCTCCAGCCGCGATCCGCTCACGGGGCTGGCCAACCGGCGCCAGTTCGAGCTCACGCTCGCGAGCGAGGTCGATCGCGTCGCCCGCGCCGGCGAGCCGGCGCTCGTGCTGATGATCGACATCGATCACTTCAAGCGCGTCAACGATGCGCACGGCCATCAGGCTGGCGACGTGGTCCTGAAGGCGGTCGCGCTCGCCTTGCGCGACTGCATCCGGCCGATGGACACGGTGGCGCGCTTCGGTGGCGAAGAGTTCGCGATGATCCTGCCCAACTGCCCGCCGTCGTTCGGGATGATGGTGGCCGAGCGCATCCGCACCCACGTCCATTCGCGCGTCATCGGCATCGCGCCCGGGCAGAGCGTGTCGGTGAGCGTGTCGATCGGCGGCGCCTTCGCGCCGCAATGGGTCCGCTCGTCGTCGCTGCTCTGGGTCGAGCGCGCCGACCAGCAGCTCTATCGCGCCAAGTCGGAAGGTCGCAACCGCGCCTGCCTCGAGCAGCCGATGGTCTCGCACGTGAGTGCCGAAGAAAAGGGCCTGCTCTTCGGCACCTCGCAGTTCCAGGAGTTCGAATGACGACGCGGGCCAGCATCCTCGCGGTGACGAGCGGCAAGGGCGGAGTCGGCAAGACCTTCTTCTCCGCCAACCTCGCGGCCGCGCTCGCGCGCCGGGGCGAGAAGGTGCTGGTGCTCGACGCCGACCTCGGCCTCGCGAATCTCGACGTCGTCCTCAACCTGCTGCCCAAGATCACGCTGCACGACGTGTTCACCGGCACCGCGACGCTCGAGGACGCGATCCTGGCGGCGCCGGGCGGCTTCTCGGTGCTGCTCGCCGGCTCTGGGCTGGTCGAGTACTCGCGCCTCACTGCGCACGTGCGCGAGCAGCTGGTCCAGATCATCGAGACCGTCGCGCCGCGCTTCGACCGCATCCTGATCGACACCGGCGCCGGCATCTCCGACGTCGTGCTGCACGCGATCTCCCTCGCCGACGACGTGCTCGTCATCGCGACGCCCGAGCCGACCTCGATGACCGACGCCTACGCGACCATCAAGCTGCTCGCGACGCAGCAGGATCGTCGCGTGATCCGGCTGGTCGTCAACCAGGTCAGCGTGATCGGCGAAGGGCGCACGATCAGAAAGCAGCTGCAGCTCGTCGTCGACCGCTTCGTCGTGCCGCACCTGGACAACGGCAGGGGCGCCGCCGTGCCGCTCGAGTTCTTCGGCGAGATCCCGACCGACCCGGCGGTGCGCGACGCGGTCAAGCGCCGTGCCCTGCTGCTCGAGACCACGCCCGGCTCGCCGGCGGCCTCGGCAGTGATCGCGATCGCGACGCGCATGGCCGGCGAGACCGCGCTGGCCGCGTCGGCCGTCAAGGCGCCGGCCGCTTTGCGCCCGGCCTGAGCAGGACCAGAAGCGCACCGTGGCCGCCGTCGGCGGGTCGCGCGTGCGTGAAGGCGAGCACGGCGTTGCGCTGGACGAGCCACGACTTCACCTTGGCCTTGAGCACCGGCTCGCGTCCGGGCGAGCCGAGACCCTTGCCGTGGACGATGCGCACGCAGCGCAATCCGGCGCGCTCGGCCTCTCGCAGGAACGCGTCGAGACGCTCGCGAGCCTGGTCGCGCCGCAGCCCGTGCAGGTCGATATCGGCCTGCATCACCCAGACGCCGCGGCGCAGCTTTCGCACGACATCCGTGCCGATGCCATTGCGCCGATAGGAAAGCGCGTCGTCGGTGTCGAGCAGCGATTCGGCGTTGAACTCGTCCGAGATGGATTCCGACAGCGCTGCCGCCTCGTCGAGCTCGCGCTGGCGGGCCAGCGGTTCGGGTCGCGGCCGGGCCGGCGGCGCCGCGGCCACCTTGCGCAAGGCGCTCACGGCCCCGACGCTGATCGCGAAAAGGTCGCGCTCGGGGTGTCGGGCAGCATCGACCCCGAGCAACTGCGCGCGCTCGGCAGCGAGCGCAGCGTCGGCGATGCGGCGTCGCTCCTGCATCGCGGTGCGGATCCGTGAGAGCTCGGCAAGCGAACCGGCCTTGGCCGATCGGCCCGCGCTCACAGCAGGCCTCGCTCGGCGAACGACACCACCGCCGCGCCGTGGCCGACGACGAGATGGTCGAGGACGCGCACATCGACGAGGGCCAGGGCGTTTTTCAGGGTCTGCGTCAGGAACTCGTCCGCGCGCGACGGCTCCGCAATGCCCGAGGGATGGTTGTGGGCGAGGATCACCGCCGCGGCGCCGAGCTCGAGCGCGCGCTTGACGATCTCGCGGGGATAGACGCTCGTCTGGGTCAGCGTGCCGCGAAACATCTCCTCGAGGCGGACGAGCCGGTTCTGCGCGTCGAGGAAGAGCACGACGAAGACCTCGTGCTCGCGTCCGCCGAGCTGAAGGTGCAGGTATTCCTTCACCTTGGCGGGCGCATCGAACACCGGGCGCGCATGGAGCTCGCTGGCGACCGAGCGGCGCGCGAGCTCCAGCACCGCCGCGACCTCGGCGCGCTTGGCCGGACCGAGTCCCTTGATGCGCTTGAGCTGCTCGGGCTCTGCGCGGAGCAGCCCCGCGAGGCCGCCGAATGCGTCGAGCAGCTGCTCGGCGAGCTGCAGCACGCTCGTGCCCTTGAGGCCGGTGCGCAGCAGGAGCGCGATCAGCTCGGTGTCGGCGAGCGCCTGCGGACCGAGGGCCAGCAGCTTTTCGCGCGGTCGCGCCGAGGCGGGAATGTCCTTCAACATGGCGGGTCGGGTCGCACGAGGAGGTCCGGCTCGTAAAATGCCGCCTCAGTCTATTCCCTCGAAAGGCGAACGCTTGAACCGCGTCGAGCCCGGCTCCTTCCTGACCTTGCACTATCGCCTGCGCGGCGCCGACGGCGCGGCCTTCGTCGACACCTTCTCGACGCAGCCGGCGACGCTCTCGCTCGGCACCGGCGAGCTGGCGCCCGCGATGGAAGCGCGCCTGATCGGCATGGAGGCCGGCAGCGAGGGTTCGTTCGCGCTCGCCGCGGGCGAGGCCTTCGGCCAACCCGATCCGGGCCTGATCCAGCGCGTCAGTCGGGCCCTGCTCGCCAAGGAAGGCGATGCCGACGACGACTACCGCGTCGGCGACGTCGTCCGGTTCCCGGCGCCCGACGGCGGCACGATCGCCGGCATCGTGCGCAGCATCGATGCCGACTCGCTCCTCTTCGACTTCAACCACCCGCTCGCCGGACGTCCGCTCACCTTCGACGTCAAGCTGATCGGCGTGATTCCGTCATGACGATCGAGGAGGTCGTCCTCGCCGAGCCGCGCGGCTTTTGCGCCGGTGTCGACCGTGCGATCGAGATCGTCGAACGCGCCCTGCAGAAGTTCGGTGCGCCGATCTACGTCCGCCACGAGATCGTCCACAACACCTTCGTCGTCGAGGACCTGAAGCGAAAGGGCGCGATCTTCATCGAAGATCTCGACGACGTGCCGCCGGGCGCGACCCTCGTCTTCAGTGCCCACGGCGTGTCGCAGGCGATCAGGAAGGAGGCCGCGACCCGGGGCTTCAACGTCTTCGACGCGACCTGTCCGCTCGTCACCAAGGTCCACGTCGAGGTCGCCAAGCTCGCGCGCGAAGGCTTCGAGTTCATCATGATCGGTCACAAGGGCCATCCCGAGGTCGAGGGCACGATGGGCCAGCTCGAGCGCGGCATCCACCTGGTCGAGGACGTCGACGATGTCGAGGGGCTCGAGCTGCCGCAGGGCGCTTCGATCGCGGTGGTGACCCAGACGACGCTGTCGGTCGACGATGCCGCCGAGATCCTCGCGGCCGTGAAGCGGCGATTCCCCCAGGTGCGCCAGCCCAAGCAGCAGGACATCTGCTACGCGACGCAGAACCGCCAGGACGCGGTCAAGGTGCTCGCGCCCGGGGTCGACGTGCTGATCGTCGTCGGCAGCCCGAGCAGCTCGAACAGCAACCGTCTGCGCGAGCTCGCCGAGCGCCTCGGCGCCGATGCCTACATGGTCGATACCGCGACCGACCTGAGAGCGGAGTGGTTCGACGGCAAGCGGCGCGTCGGCGTCACGGCCGGCGCCTCCGCGCCGGAAGTGCTGGTCGAGGCCGTCGTCGAGCGCCTGCGCGAGCTCGGTGCGGTGTCGATCCGAAGCATCTCGGGTACGCCGGAACGCGTCCACTTCCCGCTGCCGATGGGACTCGGCGACCGGTCGATGCGCGACGTCCCGAACTAGCGAACGCCGCCGCACAATCGCCGCGGCTACTTCCTGGTGCGCGGATGAAAGACGATCGGCGCGACGCCGCCTTCGCCGAGTGGCTTCGCGCGCTGCGTCGCAACGGGCGGCGCCTTCGCCTTGTCGCAGCCGTCGCACGCGCACGACGACGACGCGGTCGACTGCCTCCGCATCGCGACCGAAAGCCGGCGCGGCAGCGGCAGCTTCAGCAGCGCGAGCGCGATCGTGCGGCGCAGCGCGGCCGGTGCCAGCGTCCACGCGACATAGCTCGCACAGGCAGTGACGAGCAGGGCGACGGCGAGGGATTGCAGGAACACGTCAGCCTCCGAGTGCCAGCGTCACGCGGTAGGTGATGAACGAGGCGATGTAGGCGAGGGCGAAGAGGTACGTCGCCATCGCCACCGGATAGCGCCACGAATTGGTCTCGCGCTTGACGACCGCGAGCGTCGAGATGCACTGCGGCGCGAACACGTACCACGCGAGGAGCGAATACGCCGTGGCGAGCGACCAGCCCTTGGCGATGATCGGCGAGAGAGCCTCGGCGACGCCGCTGCCCGCGGCCGACATCGAGTAGACCGTGCCGAGCGCGCCGACCGCGACCTCGCGCGCCGCCAGGCCGGGAACGAGGGCGATCGAGATCTGCCAGTTGAAGCCGATCGGCGCGAACACGTGCTGGAGCGCATGGCCGAGGATGCCGGCGATGCTGTACTGGATCGCCGGGCCGGTCGCGCCTGCCGGCGGTGCGGGAAAGCTCGACAGGAACCAGAGCACCACCGTGAGCGCGAAGATGATGCCGCCGACGCGACGCAGGAAGATGCCCGCGCGCTCCCACAGGCCGAGGCCGAGGTTCCTGAGATTGGGCATGCGGTAAGGCGGCAGCTCGAGCATGAGCGGCTGGTAGCGGCGCTTGATCCAGACCCGCTTGAAGACCCAGGCGACGGCCATCGCGGAGACCACCCCGGCGACGTAGAGGCCGAAGAGCGTCAGGCCGCGCAGGTTGAACGGGCCGACGTCCGTGGCGGGCACGAAGGCGCCGATCAGGAGCGCATAGACCGGCAGCCGCGCCGAGCAGGTCATCAGCGGCGCGACCATGATCGTCGCGAGGCGATCCTTCCAGTTGGCGATCGTGCGCGTCGCCATGATTCCCGGGATGGCGCAGGCGAAGCTCGAGAGCAGCGGGATGAACGCGCGACCCGAGAGGCCGACCTTGCCCATCAGCGTGTCGAGCAGGAAGGCGGCGCGCGGCAGGTAGCCCGAGTCCTCGAGCACGAGGATGAAGAAGAAGAGGATCAGGATCTGCGGCAGGAAGACGATCACGCTGCCCGCGCCGGCGATCACGCCATCGACCAGGAGGCTGCGCAGCGGCCCGTCGGCCATGTGCGTCGAGATCGCCTCGCCGAGCGCGGCCATGACGCCCCTGATCGCATCCATCGGCACGTTGGCCCACGAGAAGACCGCCTGGAACATCAGGAAGAGGATGGCGGCGAGCAGCGCCACGCCCCAGACCGGATGCATGACGACGGCGTCGAGGCGGTGATGGAAGCGTCGCACCGACGACGCGCCCGGTGCCGCGAGGTCCAGGATGCGTCGCACCTCGCGCTGCAGGTCGGCCGAGGAAGGTGGATCGCGCGTCGTCGCATCGCTGGCGATGGTGCTGGCCCGAACGACGGGATCGGTGTGGCCGAGCCGCGACTCGAGCAGCGCCATCAGGCCGGCATGCCCGTCCGAGCGCACCGCGACGGTCTCGACGACCGGGCAGCCCAGTTCGGCCGACAGCTTGGCGACGTCGATCGCGAGGCCTTCGGCGCGCGCCACGTCGGCCATGTTGAGGGCGACGATGAGCGGTCGGCCGAGGCGCTTCAGCTCGAGCACGAGGCGCAGGTTCATGCGCAAATTGGTCGCGTCGACCACGGCGACAATCGCGTCGGGCGCGGCCTCGCCGTGCCGCCGGCCCTCGATGACCTCGAGCGTGATCTGCTCGTCGGGCGTCGCCGGGGTGAGGCTGTAGGCGCCGGGCAGGTCGATGATCGACACTGCGCGGCCGTTGCCGAGGCGGGTGAGGCCGATCTTGCGCTCGACCGTCACGCCGGCGTAGTTGGCGACCTTCTGGCGCGCGCCGGTGAGCAGGTTGAAGAGGGCGGTCTTGCCGCAGTTCGGATTGCCGACCAGCGCGATGCTCCAGGCCGGCGCGAGGTTCGGGGCATTCAGGGCGTGGGCCATCGCCGTTCGCCTCAGCGATTCACCTCGATGCATTGCGCCTCGAGCAGGCGCAGGGCGAACATCGTCTCGCCGATCATCACGGCGATCGGCTCGCGGCCGCCCGGGCCGCGGCGCAGCACCTGCACCGGCTCGCCCGGCAGGAAGCCGAGCTCGCCGAGGCGCCGCAGCGCGACGGCGTCGATGTCAGACGACGCCGAGACGACGCGCGACACCGTGGCCTGGCTGCCGTCGGCGAGCTGGTGCAGGAAGAGGGAGGGAACAGGGCTCATAGGTGCAGGCGCTCGGCCACCGGGGCAGCGATGCATATGCGAATGAGATTCTCTCTCATTTGAAGGCCATTCTGGAAAACTGCCATCCGCCGGACCGCCGCGACCGTGCCGAGGTCACGGCCGCCGCCAAAAACTCATCCCGGGCGCTGCGACCGAGCGTCGGCGCGGCGGCGGTGGAAGACGACGAGCAGCGCCGCCGCGACGCCCAGACCGCTGTGCGTCCAGCCGAGCGCCGGGCGGACGGTGTCGGGTGCGAAGTAGTACAGCAGGTAGCCGGTCAGCACGCAGGCGCCGGCGAGGACGCACAGGCTCAGACCGGAGCTGCGCTGGCGTGCCCCGCGCACGCGCTGGCTGAGGCGCCAGCCGCGCGGGATGTGGGTCGCGGCGATCGCCCCGAGCACGAACAGGATCGCGAACGCGGCCAGGCCGTGCAGCCGCATCGTCCAGGCCTCGAGCGGCGAGGGCAGGGCATCGCTCGCGCGGCCGTAGTGCAGCGCCAGCCAGGCGATGCCGCTCGCGAGCACGGCACCGGCCGAGACGTAGAAGACGGACTTCTGCCAGCCGACGAGCCGATTGGCGCTGCGCAGCATGCCCTGCAGCGATCAGTGCAGCCAGGCGCTGGCGCCGAAGCGGGCCAGCAGCGGATGGTTCGTGTCGCCGCTGAGGACGACGATCTTGGTCAGCGCGTCGGCCCAGAGGCAGTGCGGCGCGGCGACGCTCGCGTGGGCGCGGGCACCGAGGCGACTGGTCGCGAAGGCGCCGTCCTCGAGACTCGCGAAGCGGCGCACGCCGCCCGTGGCCTCGTCGCGCAGATCGATCGGCACCGACGTGTCCCCGAACACGCGCAGGTCGCCGCCGGCGTTGACCCAGCCTGCCGGTGCGCCGGCGGCCACGAGCACGGCGATGGCGCGGTCGACGGCATAGCCCTTGCCGATGCCGCCGAGGTCGAGGCGCACGCCGTCGTCGAGCTTGCGCAGGCCGGCGGCGTCGCAGCGCCAGCCGGTCGCGCCGCTGCCGAGCGAGACATCGAAGAGGCCCTCGCTGGCGTCGTGGAGCTCCTCGGCCGCGCCGAGGACGAGTCGTGCGTCTTCGCCGACCTCGATGCGCTCGCCCGCCGACGCCGCGTTGAAGCGGAAGATCTCGCTGCCGCAGGCGAAGCGCGAGAGGCGCGCTTCGATCGAGGCGATGCAGGCGAAGGCCGACGCGATCGCCACGCCGGCGCTCTCGTCGGCCGCGCCGATCAGCCCGACCTCGACGATCGTGCCGAGCAGCGGCCGGGCGCGTCGCACGACGCTTCGCGCGAGGCCGGTCTCGGCCGACGTCGCTGCGCGAGGCGTTCGGCGCGTGGCAGTCATTCGAGCAGCCTCGCGGTCTTCGCGAAGGCGACCATCGCGGTGATCCGGCGCACGCCGTCGGTGAGATGGGTGCAGCTCAGCGTCGCGCCGCTGATGTTGGCGATGTCGTCGCCGACGCGCAGCGCCGAGGCCGACGTCTTGCCGACGAACTGGCGCCGCCATGCGGCCAGACGCACCTCGCTGCCGTGGCTCTCCCGGTACGAGAGCACCTCGACCTGCCTGATCACGCCGTCGAGACCGAAGCCGACGGCGAACGAGATCCGCTCGAACTTGCCGATCACCTCGTCGCGGATGACATAGCCCAGCGTTTGCCCGCTGCGCCTGGCCACCTGCACGGGCCAGACCGCCTTCGGGCCGCCGATCCCCTGGCCGCCGATCGACCGGATTGCTGCAGCATCGAGGGCGACGTGCTGCTCGTCGAAGCGATCCGCGTCGGGGAACATCAGCCGCGCCGCCTGCTCCGCACTCAGGTAGTCGACCGCGAACGCGCTCGCCGGGGCCAGCGCTGCCGTGGCGATCGCGCCCGCGAGCACGAGCCTCATCAAAAGCTCCAGCCGAGGCCCAGGTCGAAGCGGTTCGCGTCGGGGTTCTCGCGGAAGCGTTGCAGGTCTGCCTTCAGGACGATCCCCGAGCCGATGTTGAAGTTGGCGCCGATCGTGGCCACGCGTTCGGTGCGCGCAGCGTCGGGCGTCAGGCCGGCGCCGAGTGCGGCGAACGAGCGCGCCGTGTTGAACTGCTCCCAGCGCACGAACGGCGCGAGCGAGTACTCCGAGTTCGACCAGACCTTGTACGCGGCCTGCGCGTACCAGCCGTCGAACGACTTCGGGATCAGCGTCGGGTTGCCGACGAGCGGCAGGTTGAAGGCGGCGGTGTTCGAGATCGTGCCGCGGCTGTAGACGCCGGAGAGGTCGAGGCGTCCGGGGTTGTAGCGGGCGTGCAGGTCCCAGAGCGTCACGCGCGATCTGTGCAGGGCCTGCCCGTGCGCCGCGCCGCCCGTGAAGATCGAGCCGCCGAGGAGCAGTCCGGGCACGCCGCGCCAGTCGAGCGCGCCGAACACCGAGAGGTCGCGCGCGTTGGCGAACTGCAGCTCCTGGTGGATCGAGCCGAGCGGCGATTCGGCGCCCTCGGTCGACGTCGAGTCCCACTTGTTGAGGTCGAAGCCGGTCGTGATGCCGGCCTGCGCGGTGAGGCCGTTGTCGGAGTCGCCGACGATCTGGATGCCGCCTTCGCGCCAGGTGCTCGGGATGACCCTGGTCTCGACGAAGTTGCGCTCGACGCCGTAGAACGCGGTCGGCTCGTGGTTCTCGTTGAGCAGTCCCGCCGGCATCAGGAAGAGGCCGCCACGCGCGGCGAAGCGGCTCGTCAGCTGGCGCTCGAGGTAGGCCTGCTCGACCTCGACCTCACCGCGATCTGAAGACGAGGAGACGGCGTGCTCGACCTCGAGCTCGGTCACCACCTTGGTCTTCTCGTCGAAGCGGTGCTGGTAGCCGAGCACGAAGCGGCGCAGGTCGGTGATGGTGTTCTTCGAGTCGCGCGTCGGCCGGTTGTAGTTGATCTCGCCGTAGCTCGTGAGCACCGTCGCGGGCTCGGCCGACAGGCCCGGGCCGAGGGCTATCGACGCGGCCGGCGCGGCGACGACCGTCGCTGCAGCGACCGTCGGTGCGGGTGTGCCCGCCGCCGGAGAGGCGGCCGCACGCTGCTGCTGCAGCTGCGCGAGCTCGGCCTTCACCTTGGCGAGCTCGGCGGCGAGCTGGTCGAGTCGGCGCGCGAGCTCGGTCTCGCTCGCGCTCTGCGCCGCTGCGTCGGTGGCGGCGCAGACGAGGCCCGCGGCGAGCGCGATGGCCGTCAGCGTGGCGTGCGGTCGAGTGCGTGTCATGGATGCTCCGTCTGGTCGTGTCGTGTCGTGTCGGGGTCGTCAGGCCGCGAAGCCAGGCTCAAGGCGTGTAGCCGTCGCTCAGCGTTCGCAGGAAGGCGATGACGTCGTCGATCTCGGCATCGCTGAGGGCCGGCGCGTCGCCGAGGTGGCGGTTGTAGGGAACCTCCTCGGTGTTGACGTTTGTCCGGTATTGCGGCGGCAGGTCGTCGAACTTCACCACCGCGCCGCCGGCGTCGGTCGGATAGAACTTCTCCGGGTTCGTGTCGCGCTGCACGTAGAAGGTGAGCGCGTCCTTCAGGGTCTTGAAGCGGCCGTTGTGGAAGTAGGCCTCGCGCAACGCCACGTTGCGCAGCGACGGCACCTTGAACGCGCCGCACAGGTCCTTGCGGCTCACGAGATCGGCGCGCTGGCACAGGCCCAGGTCGAAGTACGCCGGATCGGCGTTGCGCTGCAGCTCCGGGTTGCGCGGCAAGCCGAGGTTGTCGTAGGTGAAGTCGGTGAAGAGGGGCGGCGCGCCGTCGGCGCTGCGCGCGGACGGATGGCACGCCGCGCAATTGCCCTTCGTCGGCGCGTTGTAGAGCGCCAGGCCGCGCAGCTCCTGTTCGCCGAGGGCGGCCTGGCCGCGCAGGAAGGCGTCGTACTTGCTGCTGTAGGCGTTGAACTCGCCGTCCTCGCGCTCGTACTGCTGGACGGCGAGCGACAGGCGCAGGTACGCGCCTTCGACGTCGGTGAAGATGTCGGCGCCGAAGAGGCGCTTGAACTCGGCCGCATACGGCGCCGCGGCGACCTTGGCGATGACCGCGGCCTTGTCGACGTTCGCCATCTCGAGCGGGTTGATGAAGGGCTCGGTGGCCTGCTCGGCGAAGTTGCGCGCCCGGCCGTCCCAGAAGAAGCCGCCTGTCGGTGTGCCGTCGGCGGCGAAGAAGAAGGGCGTGTTCGCGGCCAGGTAGCGGATGCCGGGCGTCTTGCGCGTGCCCTGGAGATCGCCGTTCGGCCCGCCGGGCTGCGCGGCCAGGGCGTTCGCGGGCGAGTGCCCGTGGGCGGGATCGTGGCAGCTCGCGCACGACTGGCGGCCCGATGCCGAGAGCGACGCGTCGGCGAAGATCTTCTCGCCGAGCGCCGCTTGCGCCGACAGTGGCGCGACTTCCGGTGTGCTGTCGCTGGTGGTCGTGCCGCCGCCGCCGCACGCCGTCAGCGGCGCGGCCAGCGCCAGCGCAACCGCCACGGCCGGCATCCGCCGCGCTCCCAACATCGCTCTCCCCATCGCTGTCGACTCCGTCCGCCGTCGGCAAGGCACCGCGGCTTCGTGATGATAATAGGAATGATTCTCAATCGTGTTCTCTGACACAAAGCCTGTCGCCGACGGACGATGCGGGCCGACGCGCTCCTACAATTCGCGCTCTTTTTGCCGGCCGCAGCGCGCTTCCCATGCTCGACATCTCTCTCTTGCGCAAGGACCTTGCACAGGTCATCGCCCGGCTCGAGACGCGCAAGTCGCCGCAGACGTTCCTCGACGTCGACCGCTTCGTCGCGCTCGAGAACGAGCGCAAGTCGCTGCAGACCCGCACCGAGGAGCTGCAGGCGCGGCGCAACGCGATCTCGCGCGAGATCGGCAAGCTCAAGGGCCAGGGCGGCGATGCCGGCGCGGCGATGGCCGACGTCGCCGGCATCGGCGACGAGCTGGTGCGATCGGCGGAGCGACTGGCGCTCATCCAGGCCGACCTGCAGGAGCAGCTCATGGCGCTGCCGAACCTGCCCGACGCGAGCGTGCCGGTCGGCCCCGACGAGCATGCCAACGTCGAGGTGCGCCGCTGGGGCGAGCCGCGGCGGTTCGACTTCCCGACCCGCGACCATGTCGACATCGGTGCGCCGCTCGGCCTCGACTTCGACACCGGCGCGAAGCTCTCCGGGTCGCGCTTCTCGTTCCTTCGTGGACCGGCTGCGCGCCTGCATCGCGCGCTCGCCCAGTTCATGCTCGACGTCCAGACCGAGGAGCACGGCTACGTCGAGTGCTACACGCCCTACATCGTCAACCGCGAGGTGCTCGAGGGCACCGGCCAGCTGCCGAAGTTCAAGGAAGACATGTTCTGGGTCTTTCGCGGCGGCGACGCCTCGACGACGGGCGATGCCGGCGAAGGCCGCGAGCAGTACCTGATCTCGACCTCGGAGATCTCGCTCACCAACAGCGTGCGCGAGGAGGTGCTCGCCGAGTCGTCGTTGCCGGTCAAGCTGACGTCGCACACGCCGTGCTTTCGCTCCGAGGCCGGCAGCGCCGGCCGCGACACGCGCGGCATGATCCGCCAGCACCAGTTCGACAAGGTCGAGATGGTGCAGATCACCCATCCCGAGCGCAGCCGCGAAGCGCACGAGGCGATGGTCGGCCACGCCGAGGCGATCCTGCGAAAGCTCGAGCTGCCGTATCGCGTCGTCCTGCTCTCGACCGGCGACATGGGCTTCGGCGCGAGCAAGACCTTCGACCTCGAGGTCTGGGTGCCCGCGCAGGACACCTACCGCGAGATCAGCTCGGTCTCGAACTGCGACGCCTTCCAGGCGCGCCGCATGCAGACGCGCTTCAAGAACGCACAGGGCAAGAACGAGTTCGTGCACACGCTGAACGGCTCGGGGCTCGCGGTCGGGCGGACGCTGGTCGCGATCCTCGAGAACGGCCAGAACGCCGACGGCTCGGTGACGATTCCGGCGGCGCTGCGTCCCTACCTCGGCGGCCTGGCCGAGCTGCGCGCATGAGCGGCCGCGCCGAAGCGGTCGCGCGGTCGCTGCTCGCGGCACGCGAGGACGCACGTTCGATCGCGACGCCGAGCGCGGCCGACCCGGCGTTCGCCTTGGCCGACGCCCACGACGTCGCCGACGAGATCCGGCGCCTGCGCATCGCGCGCGGCGAAGTGCCACGGGGCTACAAGATCGGCTTCACCAACCGCGGCATCTGGGCGCGCTACGGCGTCTTCGGCCCCATCTGGGGACCGGTGTGGGACACGACGCTGGAGCGCGTCGACAGCGCAGAGACGAGCGTCTCGCTCGCGCCCTTTGTCGAGCCCCGTCTCGAGCCCGAGATCATGTTCGGCTTCGCCAAGGCGCCATCGCCGGGCATGTCGACGAGCGAGCTCGCCGGATGCTGCGACTGGGTCGCGCACGGCTTCGAGATCGTCCACACCCATTTCGCCGGCTGGCGCTTCACGGCCGCCGACTCGTTCGCCGACTTCGCCCTGCACGGCCGGCTCTGCGTCGGGCCGCGCGTGCCGATGGCGGCCTTCCTCTCTCAGGGCGACGTGCACGAGCAGCTCGCGGCGCTGCGCGTCACGCTCGTCTGCGACGGTCGCGACGTCGAGGAGGGTCAGGCCGACATCGTCCTCGACGGCCCGCTCAACGCGTTGCGTCTCTGGGTCGATGCGATGGCGGCGCAGCCGCGGCCCTGGCCCATCGTCGCCAGCGACATCGTCACCACCGGCACGATCACCGACGCCGCGCCGCTCGCGCCGGGGCAGCGCTGGCAGACGCGACTGAGCGATGCGCGCTTCGCGCCCATGACCTTGCGCACCACGGAGTAGCGCCGCGGGCCGGCCCGCCGTCCGCGAGGCCCTAGAATCCCGCGCTCGGCACCTGGCCCGCCGAAGCACCCGACCGGAGAGGTGGCAGAGTGGTCGAATGCGCCAGACTCGAAATCTGGTTTACGGTTTCACCGTAACGTGGGTTCGAATCCCACCCTCTCCACCAGACAAATCCGCGGCCTTACGCGGCCCGGCAACCCTATAGCTGGGCTTCGGCACTGCCGATGCCCTCGAAGGCGACGGCCACGCGATCTCCGGCGGCGGCATCGAGAACGCCGATCCAGGTGCCGGTAGTCACCACCGTACCAGCCGCGACGGTCCGGCCTCCGGCCGTGGCGTGACGCAACCATTCCCCCAGGCCGAAGGTGGGGTTGCCCAGCGCGTGCGTACCCTGGCGCTCGACCGGCGGCCCCCGACCGATCGACACCCGGCAGGTTTGCCGCGCCCAGTCCCGCCGCGACCAGGGCACCCATTCGCCCAGAACCAGCGCGCCGTGCGATTGCAGGTCGGCCAGACGCAGAAGGGCCGGTGCCGACATGCCCTCGGCCCAACGGGAATCGACGATCTCGATCGACGCCGTCATCGCATCGATCAGGGCATCCGCACTTGTCTCGTCGATCGACGCCGCCATCCGCGCATCGACGGCCGCTCCCAAGCGCAGTGCGACCTCAGCC
>CAJDUN010000039.1_pt1 | contig 31432 bp, 34 predicted proteins | sample 7390741 | NCBI WGS metagenome assembly CAJDUN01 (sample SAMEA7055660, study PRJEB34461) | soil metagenome | biome: terrestrial ecosystem; feature: Peninsula; material: soil | place: Antarctica | collected 2016 | reverse complement strand
GCCGCGAGGTTGTAGATCTCGTCGGGCTGCACCTGCTGGATGATGCGGATCAGGTTCGTCGAGTCGGTCAGGTCGCCGTAGTGCAGCTTGAAGCGCTGGTGGTCGACATGCGGGTCCTGGTACAGGTGGTCGATGCGGTCGGTGTTGAAGAGCGAGGCGCGGCGCTTGACGCCGTGCACCTCGTAGCCCTTGCCGAGCAGCAGCTCCGACAGGTAGGCGCCGTCCTGGCCGGTGACACCGGTGACGAGGGCGATCTTCTTCTTCTCGCTATTGGGGCTCATGGCGTGGGCGTTCAGGTTCGGTCGGCGGTCGCGGCGTCGCGCGCGAGCGGGGCGGCGGCATAGGCTTGGGCGATGCCGTCGCGCAGCGATGTGCGTGCGCGCCAGCCGAGGTCGGCGAGACGGCCGACGTCGAGCAGCTTCTGCGGCGTGCCGTCGGGCTTGGTTCGGTCGTAGACGATGCGGCCGCGAAAGCCGACGACGTCCATCACCAGCGTCACGAGCTCGGCGATGGTCAGGTCCTTGCCGGTGCCGATGTTGATCAGCTGGGGCGTCGCGCCCTTGCTCTCGCCGCGCTCCATCAGGAAGACGCAGGCGTCGGCCAGGTCGTCGACGTAGAGGAACTCGCGCCGCGGCGTGCCGCTGCCCCAGACGACGATCTCGTCGTCGCCGCGCAGCTTGGCCTCATGCGCCTTTCGGATCAGCGCCGGCAGGACGTGGCTCTTCGCGAGGTCGTAGTTGTCCTCAGGACCGTACAGGTTGGTCGGCATCACGCTCACGTAGCGCCGCCCGTACTGCGCGTTGAACGCCTCGCACAGCTTCAGCCCGGCGATCTTGGCGATCGCGTAGGGCTCGTTGGTCTGCTCGAGCGGCCCGGTCAGGAGGTACTCCTCCTTGATCGGCTGCGGGCAGTCGCGCGGATAGATGCAGCTCGAGCCGAGGAACATCAGGCGCTCGACGCCGGCGTCGTGCGCGGCGCGGATGAGGTTCGTCTCGATCACCAGGTTCTCGTAGAGGAAGTCGGCGCGCAGCGTGTTGTTGGCCTGGATGCCGCCGACGTGGGCCGCGGCGATGAAGACGTAGTCGGGGCGCTCGCGGTTCATGAAGTCGCGCACCGCCTGCTGCTCGAGCAGGTCGAGCTCGGCGTGCGTGCGCGTCAGGATCTGCAAGTAGCCGCCCGCGCGCAGGCGCCGCACGAGCGCGGAGCCGACCATGCCGCGGTGGCCGGCGACGTAGATGCGGGCGTCCTTCTTCATCGTGTCAGCTGCGGCCGTAGTTGTCCTCGAAGCGGACGATGTCGTCTTCCCCGAGATACGAACCGGACTGCACCTCGATGATCTCGAGCGCCACCTTGCCGGGATTGGCGAGGCGATGGGTCTGTCCGAGCGGGATGTAGGTGCTCTGGTTCTCGCTGATCACGCTCACCGTCGTGCCGTTGGTGACCTCGGCCGTGCCCGAGACGACGATCCAGTGCTCGGCGCGGTGGTGGTGCATCTGCAGGCTGAGGCGCGCACCTGGCTTGACCATGATGCGCTTGACCTGGAAGCGCGGCCCCTGGTCGACGCTCTCGTACCAGCCCCAGGGGCGGTGCACGCGCCGATGCGTGCTCGCCTCGCTGCGCCCGCTGCTGGCGAGCGCCGCGACCATCTCCTTGACCGCCGGGCTCTTCGAGCGATGAGCGACCAGCACCGCATCGGCCGTCTCGACGACGGTGACGTCGTCGAGACCGATGACGCCGACGAGGCGGCTGGTCGCGTGCACGAGCGTGTTGCGCGAATCGTGCACGAGCGCGTCGCCGCGGGTCGCGTTGCCGTCGCCGTCGCGCTCGCCGACCTGCCAGACGGCGTCCCACGCGCCGAGGTCGCTCCAGCCCGCGTCGAGCGGCACCATGCGGATCGCGATGCCGGAATCGGCGCGGCTGGCCGGCTCCATCACCGCGTAGTCGATGCTCTCGGCCGGGATCGCGGCAAAGGCGGCGGCGTCGAAGCGCAGGAAGGCAGCATCGGCCTGGGCCGTGCGGAAGGCGACTTCGCAGGCGGCGAAGATGTCGGCGCGATGGCGTTCCAGCGCGTCGAGCCAGGTGCTCGCGCGCAGCACGAACATGCCGCTGTTCCAGAAGTAGCCGCCATCGGCGACGTAGCGCTCGGCGGTGGCGAGGTCGGGTTTCTCGACGAAGGCGGCGACCGGCCGTGCCGCGCCGTCGTCCTCGCCGGGTACGCCGGCGCGGATGTAGCCGTAGCCGGTGTCGGGCCGGTCGGGACGGATGCCGAGGACGACGATGCCGCCGTCGCTCGCGACGCGCACGGCCTGGCGCAGCGCAGCGGTGAACGCCGCCGGGATGCCGATCGCGTGATCGGCCGGCGTGACGACCAGGATCGGATCGCTCCCCGCGGGCGCCGTCCGCTTCGCCTCCATCGCGGCGAGCGCCAGCGCCGGCGCGGTGTTGCGACCCAGCGGCTCGAGCAGCACCCGGGCCGGCTCGATGCCGACATGGCGCAGCTGCTCGATGACGGTGAAGCGATGCTCCTCGTTGGCGACGACGCAGGGCGGCTGCACCGCGATGCCGGCGGCGCCGATGGCCGCGACGCGCAGGGCGGCCTGCTGGAACAGCGTCGCGTCGCTGCTGCCGACGCCGAGCGCGAGGTACTGCTTGGGGTGGAGCGCGCGGCTCAGCGGCCAGAGACGTGTGCCGCTGCCGCCGGCGAGGATCACGGGAACGACGACCTGCACGTCCGCGCTCACGGCTGCGTCCCTCCCTGGTTCGCGAGGTCCTTGCGCAGGGCCGAGATCTGCGAGCGCAGCGCCACGTACTCGCGCTCCTTGCGCGCCAGGAAGGCCTGCGTCAGCTGAAGCCGCTGGCGGATGCCGGCGGGCGTGAGGACGTAGAGATAGCCGAGCTTCCTGTCGCTGCGCTGGAAGTTCTGCGCCTTGACCCAGCCCTTGGCGAGCAGCGCCTTCAGCAGGTAGTGGGTCTTGCCGAGGCTGACGCCGAGCTCGCGCGCCAGCTGGCGTTGCGAATACTCCGGATGCTCCTCGAGCAGGCGCAGCAGCGCGACGGCGCTGTCTTCGTCGGAGGCGGAGGAGTCGGGGTGCAACGGCGCTCGGTGTTCAATGGCTGAACGCAGGAGTGTATCCCCTCGTTCCAACGGCTCGGGGCAGTCCCGGACCGACCGGATCGAGCGTCAGCGCCGGGGCGCGACGTCGGCGAGCAGCGGCGCCGCAGCGTCCTTGGTGGAGAGCGCCGGCGGCACCCCGACGTCGGGCCAGGCGATCGCCAGCTCGGGATCGTTCCAGCGCACGCTCGCCTCGGCCGTGGGCGCGTAGTAGTCGGTCGTCTTGTAGAGGAAGTCGGCGCTGTCGCTCAGGACCAGGAAGCCGTGCGCCAGCCCCGGCGGGATCCAGATCTGGCGATGGTTGTCGGCGCTCAGCTCGACGCCCACCCAGCGCCTGTAGGTCGGGCTCTGCGGATCGACGTCGGCGGCGACGTCGAAGACCTTGCCGCTCGTCACCCGCACGAGCTTGCCCTGCGCGTGCGGCGCGCGCTGCAGGTGCAGGCCGCGCAGCACGCCGCGGGCGGAGCGCGAGTGGTTGTCCTGGACGAAGCTCACCGGCCGGCCGACGGCGGCGTCGAAGGCCTGCTGGCTGAAGCTCTCGAAGAAGAAGCCGCGCGGATCGCCGAACACCTTCGGTTCGAGGATCAGCACGCCTTCGATGGCGGTCTTCGTCACCTGCATCAGAACACCTGCGAGTTGGCGATCTGGAGCAGGTACTGGCCGTAGCCGTTCTTCAGCATCGACTGTGCGGTCGCGAGCAGCTGGTCGCGGTCGATCCAGCCGGCCCGGAACGCGACCTCTTCCGGGCACGCGACCTTCAGCCCCTGGCGCTTCTCGAGCGTGGCGATGAACTGGCCGGCCTCGAGCAGGCTGTCGTGCGTGCCGGTGTCGAGCCAGGCGTAGCCCCGGCCCATCACCTCGACGTGCAGATCGCCTCGCTTCAGGTAGTGGGCGTTGACGTCGGTGATCTCGAGCTCGCCACGCGGCGAGGGCTTGATGGCAGCGGCGACGTCGCACACGTCGGCGTCGTAGAAGTAGAGGCCCGTGACCGCGTAGTTGCTCTTCGGCGCCTTCGGCTTTTCCTCGATACTGTGGGCGCGCCGCTGGTCGTCGAAGGCGACGACGCCGTAGCGCTCCGGGTCGTGCACGTGGTACGCGAACACCGAAGCGCCGCCCGATCGCGCGTTGGCCGATTCGAGCATGCCCTGCAAGTCGTGGCCGTGGAAGATGTTGTCGCCGAGGACGAGCGCGCTCGGCCGCCCGCCGACGAAGTCGCGGCCGAGAATGAACGCCTGCGCCAGGCCGTCCGGGCTCGGCTGGACGCAGTACGAGAGCTCGATGCCCCACTGCGAGCCGTCGCCGAGGAGCGCCTGGAAGCGTGGCGTGTCCTGCGGCGTGCTGATGACGAGGATCTCGCGGATGCCGGCCAGCATCAGCGTGCTGAGCGGGTAGTAGACCATCGGCTTGTCGTACACGGGCAGCAACTGCTTGCTGACCGCGAGCGTCGCCGGATGGAGCCGGCTCCCCGAGCCGCCGGCCAGGATGATTCCCTTGCGCGTCGAGGCCCCGGTCACGGGCCTTCCTTCGCCACGAGCACTTCGTTCAGCATGCGGTCCACTCCTGCCTGCCAGGTCGGCAGCGAAAGATCGAAGGCCTCGCGAAGCTTCTTCGTGTCGAGGCGGGAGTTCCTGGGCCGGGTCGCGGCCTGCGGATACGACGACGTCGGAATTGCCTTGATCGCGTCGTCGGCGACCCGCAGCGTCTCGCCGCGAGCGCGGGCGAAGTCGATCACGTGGCGCGCGTAGCCGTACCAGCTCGTCTCGCCGGACGCGACCGCGTGGTACGTGCCCGAGAGCTCGGGCCGCGCCGCAGCGATGCGCGCGGCGTGCGCGGTGACGTCGGCCAGAAGCTCCGCGCCGGTCGGCGCGCCGACCTGGTCGTCGATGACGTTGAGCGCGTCGCGCGATTTCGCGAGACGCAGCATGATCCTGGCGAAGTTGTCGCCGCGCGCGCCGAAGACCCAGCTGGTGCGAAAGATGAGGTGGCGACAGCCGCTCTCGCGGATCAGCGCCTCGCTCTCGGCCTTGCTGCGGCCGTAGACGCTGAGCGGGCCGGTCGGCGCGTCCTCGGTCCACGGCGCCGAGCCGCTGCCGTCGAAGACGTAATCGGTGCTGTAGTGGATGAGCCAGGCCTCGCGGGCCGCGGCCACGCGCGCCATCGTGCCGACGGCCGTGGCGTTGATCGCGCGGACGAGCTCCGGCTCGGCTTCGGCCTTGTCGACGGCCGTGTGCGCCGCAGCGTTGACGATCAGGTCCGGTTCCGCGCGCGCGATCAGCGCCGTGATCGCGTTCGCATCGAGCAAGTCCGGACGCCAGGGCGGCTCGCTGTCGACGTCGACAGCGGTCACCTCTCCAAGCACTGCGAGCGAGCGCTGCAGCTCCCAGCCGACCTGGCCGTTCTTGCCGAAGAGCAGGATCTTCACGCCGTGCGACGTTCGTAGTTCGCGGCCACCCAGTCGCGATACGCGCCGGTCTGCACCCGCTCGACCCACGCGGCGTTGTCGAGGTACCAGAGCACCGTCTTGCGCAGGCCCGTCTCGAAGGTCTCGGCCGGGCGCCAGCCGAGCTCGCGCTCGATCTTGCTCGCGTCGATGGCGTAGCGGCGGTCGTGGCCCGGGCGATCGGTGACGTGCGTGATGTGACGCTTGTACGAGCCGTCGGGATGCGCCTTCAGCTCGTCGAGCAGGGCGCACACGGCGTGGACGATGTCGAGGTTCGGCTTCTCGTTCCAGCCGCCGACGTTGTAGGTCTCGCCGACCTTGCCTCTCGCTAGGACGGCGCGGATTGCCGCGGTGTGGTCCTTCACGTAGAGCCAGTCGCGCACCTGCTGGCCGTCGCCGTAGACGGGCAAGGGCTTGCCGGCGAGCGCGTTGACGATCATCAGCGGGATCAGCTTCTCGGGAAAATGGAACGGGCCGTAGTTGTTGCTGCAGTTGGTGGTGAGCACCGGCAGCCCGTAGGTGTGATGCCAGGCGCGCACGAGGTGATCGCTTGCCGCCTTGCTCGCCGAGTAGGGACTGTTCGGCTCGTAGGTGTCGGTCTCGCGGAAGGCGGGGTCGGTCTTCGACAGCGAGCCGTAGACCTCGTCGGTCGAGACGTGCAGGAAGCGGAACGAGGACTTCGCATCACCTTCGAGTTTCGACCAGTGCGCGCGGGCCGCCTCGAGCAGCGTGAACGTCCCCTGGACGTTGGTGCGCATGAACTCGGCCGGGCCGTGGATGCTGCGGTCGACGTGGCTCTCGGCCGCGAAGTGGACGACGGCGCGCGGCTCGTGCTCGACGAACAGGCGGTCGAGCAGCTCGCGATCGCAGATGTCGCCGTGGACGAAGATATGGCGCGCGTCGCCTTTGAGCGTCGCCAGGTTCTCGGTGTTGCCCGCGTAGGTGAGCGCGTCGAGGTTGACGACCGGCTCGTCACTCTGCGCCAGCCAGTCGAGGACGAAGTTCGAGCCGATGAAGCCGGCGCCGCCAGTGACGAGGATCATCGAAGAGCTTGCCGTGTCGAGCTGATTTGGCGAGGACGGCCGATCCCCGAATAGTCGAAGCCGGCGGCGCGGGCCGCGTGCGGATCGACGATGTTGCGGCCGTCGACGATCACCGCCCGGCGCATCAACGCGCGCATCGCATCCAGGTCGACGCTGCGGAATTCCTTCCACTCGGTGACGATGACCAGGGCGTCAGCGCCGCGCAGCGCTTCCATTGCGCTCTCGACGAACTCGATGCCGTTCACGTCGGCAAGAACACGTCTGCCCTCGTCGGCCGCGACCGGGTCATAGGCGCGGACCTTGGCGCTGCGCCTCGCGAGCTCTCGCACGACGGCCTGGCTCGGCGCTTCGCGCATGTCGTCGGTGCCCGGCTTGAACGCCAGGCCCCACAGGGCGATGGTCATGCCGCCGAGGTCGCCGAGGGCATCTTCCAGCTGGTCGATCACGACCAGCTTCTGGCGTTCGTTGACGGCCTCGACCGCGTCGAGGAGCGGCATCGATCGGCCGACGCTCGCGGCCGTCCGGGCCAGGGCGCGCACGTCCTTCGGGAAGCACGAACCGCCATAGCCGCAGCCGGCATAGAGGAAGTGGCTTCCGATCCGGCGGTCGCTGCCGATGCCGCGCCGAACCGCGTCGATGTCGGCGCCGAGCGCGCCGGCCAGCATCGCCATCTCGTTCATGAAGCTGATGCGCGTCGCCAGCATCGCATTCGCCGCGTACTTCGTGAGCTCCGCCGAGGCGACATCCATCACCATGAACTTCGAGTGATTGCGCTCGAACGGCGCGTAGAGCTGACGCAGCACCTCGGTGGCTTCGTCGTCGTCACTGCCGATGACGATGCGGTCGGGCCGCATGAAGTCCTCGACCGCGGCGCCTTCCTTCAGGAATTCCGGATTCGAGACGACGCTGAAGCGATGGTCGACTCCGCGAATCTTCAGCTCTTCGGCGATCGCCGCCCGCACCGCGCGGGCCGTGCCGACGGGCACCGTGCTCTTGTCGACAACGACGCGGTAGCCGTCCATGCGCCGACCGAGCTCGCGCGCCGCCGCCAGCACGTACTGCAGGTCGGCCGAGCCGTCGCTGTCCGGCGGCGTGCCCACGGCGATGAACTGCACCTTGCCGTGAAGCGCGGCTTCCTGCGTGTCGGTGCCGAAGCGCAGACGTCCCGCGTGGACGTTGGCCTGGACGACTTCCGCGAGCCCCGGCTCGTGGATCGGCATCCGGCCTTCCTTGAGCATGGCGATCTTGGCCTCGTCGATGTCGAGGCAGTACACGCTGTTGCCCATGTCGGCCAGGCAGGCGGCGGTGACCAGCCCGACATAGCCCGAGCCGATGACGGTGACTTTCATGGGAAAGCCGGGGGAGCTGCGGGCAAGCGGAAGAAGAAAAAGAACATCGTTTGGTGGCTGTTCACGCGCTGAACGGCGGAGTGTATCTGCCCGAAAACCCGAAGCCCCACTCGCCGATCCCCCTGCTTCGCGGATCCGGAACCGTGACGCGTGCCACGCGGTCGAACCTTGGGGCGGGCAGGTCATCGGTGGGCGCGAAAAAGCCGCAGGCGCGATAATTGCGTGATGAACGAACCCATCAGCGCGCCGGCCGCGCTCTCCGGCGAGCCGGTCTCGCCTGAATCCACCGCCTCCGCCGAGGCGCCTTCCCTCAAGTTCTCGTCGGTCGGCTTGTCGCCGATCCTGCAGCGCGCGGTCGCCGACCAGGGCTACACGACGATGACGCCGATCCAGGCCAAGGCGATCCCGCTCGTTCTGGCCGGGCGCGACATCATGGGCGCGGCTCAGACCGGCACCGGCAAGACCGCGGCGTTCTCGCTGCCGCTCCTGCACAAGATGCTGCCGCACGAGAACGCCAGCATGTCCCCGGCGCGCCATCCGGTGCGCGCACTCGTGATCGCGCCGACGCGCGAGCTCGCCGACCAGGTCGCCGACAACATCAAGGGCTACGCCGCGCATTCGAAGCTGCGCTGTGCCGTCGTCTTCGGCGGCATCGACATGAAGCCGCAGACGCTGGAGCTGAAGGCCGGCGTCGAGGTGCTCGTCGCGACCCCGGGCCGACTCCTTGAGTCCTCGACGAGGCCGACCGGATGCTCGACATCGGCTTCCTGCCCGACCTGCAGCGCATCCTCTCGTACCTGCCCAAGCAGCGCCAGACGCTGCTCTTCTCGGCCACGTTCTCGCCCGAGATCCGGCGTCTCGCCGAGAGCTATCTGCAGGATCCGCTGATGGTCGAGGTGGCGCGACCGAACGCGACGGCGACCAACGTCGAGCAGCGCTTCTACAGCGTCTCGACCGACGAGAAGCGCGGCGCGGTGCTGAAGATCCTGAAGGAGCGTGGCATCACGCAGGCGCTGATCTTCGTCAATTCGAAGATCGGTTGCGCCCGGCTCGCGCGTTCGTTCGAGCGCGACGGCCTGCGCACCAACGCCCTGCACGGCGACAAGTCGCAGGACGAGCGGCTGAAGGCGCTCGAGGCCTTCAAGGCCGGCACGGTCGACGTCCTCGTCGCCACCGACGTCGCCGCGCGCGGCCTCGACATCGTCGACCTGCCGGCGGTCTTCAACTTCGACGTGCCTTTCAACGCCGAGGACTACATCCACCGCATCGGCCGCACCGGCCGCGCCGGCGCGTCGGGCCTGGCGATCACGCTGGTCTCGCGCGACGACGCGCGTCTCGTCGCCGACATCGAGAAGCTGATCCAGAAGAAGATCGAGCTCGAGCCGCTCGAGCTCGACGACACGCCGGTGCGCCCGCCGTACCGCGAGCGCGCCAAGCGCGACGACGAGGACGACCGCGGCATCCGCGAGGCGCGCGATTCGCGCCCGGTGACGCGCAGCGCGCCGCGCGAGGTCGCGCGACCGTCGAGCGATCCGTTCTTCGACAAGCCCTACGAGCCCGCGGCCGGCACCGCCGAGCCCGCCTGGGAACAGCGCGCGGCGCCGGTCAGCCGGAGCCTGTCGCCCAATATCAAGACGAAGAAGAAGGTCGCCGCGCTCTTCGGCGGCAAGGTCCCCGAGACCGCCGACTCCTGATCGCTCGTCCCGCTTTCAGCGGGCGAAAAACGAGAAGACCGCGGGTACGTCCGCGGGAACGCTGCCCGGCTGTGAGCGCCAGCGTGCGACCGGGTCGGAGCGTGTCGTCTCCGACGCCAGCGTCAGGCCGACCGACACCGACAGCATCGTCGTCGGCTGCAGTTGCGCGACGAGCGCCGCGAGCAGCGTGGCGTTGCGATACGGCGTCTCGATCGTCACCTGCGTCTGCCGTTCGCGGCGCGACAAGGCTTCGAGCTCGCGGATGCGCGCGTTGCGGGCATCGGCCTCGATCGGCAGATAGCCGAGGAAAGCGAAACTCTGTCCGTTCAGCCCGCTGGCCGCGACGGCGAGCGAGATCGAGCTCGCGCCGGGCAATGCGACGACGCGAAGGCGCGCGGCATGGGCCGCGGCGACGACGAGCGCGCCAGGGTCGGCGACGGCCGGCAGTCCCGCTTCGGACAGCAGCCCGAGGTCCCCGCCCGCAAGGGCCGGCGCGAGCAGCTGGCACGCATCGAAGGTCGCGGGCTCCGGGCGTCCCTTCGGCGGCCGCGGCAGCTCGACGATCGAGATCTGCTGGAGCGGCAACGAGAGCGGGCAGACCGCCTCGACGCGCTTCAGGAAGGCACGCGTCGTCTTCGGGTTCTCGCACAGCCAGTGCTCGAGGCGGGCGGCGATGCGCAAAGCGCCCATCGGCAGCCGATCCGCCAGGTCGGCGGCGGCTTCTGCGGTGCCGAAGTCGAGCGCGTTCGGCATCAGGTACAGGACGCCGGGCGTCGTCGTCACGGCGGCGGGTCGAGCGCCGGCGCGCCGAGCGGATCGACGCCGGCGCGGCGCAGCAAGTCGCAGGTGCGGATCAGCGGCAGGCCGACGAGCGCGGTCGGATCGTCGGACTCGCAGCACTCGACCAGAGCGATGCCGAGCGTCTCGATCTTGGCGCTGCCGGCGCAGTCGTACGGTGCCTCGGCACGCAGATAGCGCTCGATCTCGTCGTCGCTCAGGACGCGAAATCGGACCGCGACCGGGACCCGCTCCGCGACTCGAAAACCCGTCGCCCGGCAGACGACGGCCACTGCCGTCTGGAAGACGACGGTACGCCCGCGCATCGCTTGGAGCTGCTTCGTCGCGCGGGCGTGATCGCCAGGCTTGCCGAGGCCGTGTCCGTCGAGGTCGGCGACCTGGTCGGAGCCGATGACGACGGCCTGCGCGTCGCCGGCCGCGACGGCGTCGGCCTTGGCCAGCGCCAGTCGCACGGCGGTGTCGGCCGGGAGCTCGCCGTCGAGCGGCCTTTCGTCGACGCCCGACGCGACGACGTCGAACGGCAGGCGCAGTCGTTCGAGCAGCTCGCGGCGATAGCGCGAGGTCGAGGCGAGGACGAGACGCCGGGCAGGCATCGCCCATTCTCCATCGCCCTCCTGCGATGCGTCGCGCGACGGCTGTCCTAAACTGATCCGATGGCTTCGAGCCGTGCTCCCGATCCGCGTCGACTCGACGTCGCGGCGTTCGCCGCGGCGAACGCCGAACTGAAGGGCGAGTGGGAGATCGGCTCGTTGCGCCGGCTGATGTCGGCGACGCTCGCATCGCCGTCTGCCGAGGGCCGCGTCGACGTCCCGTGGCAGGTGCGCGGAGAGCGGCTGCCTTTGCCCGCCGCGGGCACGCGCCCGTCCCTGCTGGTCGAGGCCGAGGCCGAGGTCACCCTCGAATGCCAGCGCTGCCTGCAGCCGATGCGCTTGCCACTACAGGCGCGACGGCGCATCTTCTTCGTCGAGGGCGAGGATGCGGCCGCAGCCCTCGACGCGGACAATGACGACGATGTCCTCGCCCTGGTGCCGGCACTCGATCTGCAGGCGCTGGTGGAGGACGAGCTCCTGCTCGCGTTGCCGATCGTGCCGCGCCACGACGTCTGTCCGGAGCCACTGCCGCGCGCGTTCGTCGAGGAAGAAGACGCGAAGGCCCCAGAAGAGAGCCCGTTCGCGGCCCTGGCCGCGCTCAAGCGCGGGCCGGCTCCCAACTGACGTCGCGGGCCGACCCGCTGCTACAATGTTCGGCTTTCCGCGATCACCGTGCCGACCCTTTCGAGCGAGGCAGTGCGTGCGTCGCGTCGCCCGCGCATTCGCGGGTATCAGGAGATCTCCATGGCCGTCCAGCAGAACAAGAAGTCGCCCTCCAAGCGCGGCATGCATCGTGCGCACAACGCGCTCGCCAAGCCCGGTCTCGCGATCGAGCCGACGACGGGCGAGACGCATCTGCGCCACCACATCAGCCCGACCGGTTTCTACCGCGGACGCAAGGTCCTGAAGACCAAAGTCGAAGCCTGACGCAGCGTCGTTACAGCTTCGGCGTGAGCACGGCCGCCCCACGGCCCATGCCAGACGCCGAGCGCTCCATGTCGGCAGCTCCCGCTCACACACCGATCCGCCTCGCCGTCGATCTGATGGGCGGCGACCACGGTCCCTCCGTCACGCTGCCCGCGTGCCGTGCCTTCCTCGATTCGCATCCCGACGCCGAGCTCGTCCTGGTGGGTCGGGCCGACGCGATCGCGGGCGCCGCCGGCTGGTCGCGCTGCACCCGCGTCGAGGCGAGCGAGGTGGTCGAGATGACCGACTCGGTCGAGACCGCGCTGCGCAAGAAGAAAGACTCGTCGCTGCGCGTCGCCGTGAGCCAGGTCAAGCCGCTCGCCGATCGACCCTCGCTCGCGCAGGCCTGCGTCTCTGCCGGCAACACCGGCGCGCTGATGGCCGTCTCGCGCTACGTGCTGAAGACCGTCCACGGCATCGACCGGCCGGCGATCGCCAGCGTGATGCCGAACCAGCGCGACGGCTTCACGACCGTCCTCGACCTCGGCGCCAACGTCGACTGCACGGCCGAACACCTGCTCCAGTTCGCGATCATGGGCAGCGCCCTGGTCGCCGCGGTGAGCGGCCGGGCCGAGCCGACCGTGGGCCTGCTCAACATCGGCGAGGAAGCGATCAAGGGCGGCGAGGCGATCAAGCAGGCGGGCGAGCTGCTGCGCGCGGCCGCGGCGGCCGGCGTCGTCAACTTCTACGGCAACGTCGAGGCCAACGACATCTTCAAGGGTACGACCGACATCGTCGTCTGCGACGGCTTCGTCGGCAACGTGATGCTGAAGACGGCCGAGGGGCTCGCCTCGATGCTCACCGGCTTCATCAAGGAAGAGTTCACCCGCAACGCCTTCACGAGGCTCGCCGCTCTCGCTGCGCTGCCGGTGCTGAACCGGTTCAAGGCGCGCATCGACCATCGCCGCTACAACGGCGCGGCGCTGCTCGGGCTGCGCGGCCTGGTGTTCAAGAGCCATGGCTCGGCCGATGCCTACGCGTTCGAGCAGGCGCTCGTGCGCGCCCACGACGCCGCGAAGAACGGATTGCTCGGCCGGGTCGAGGAGCGTATCCGGGCCACCCTCTCGGTGCTGCCGCCCGCCCGGCGCCCGATCGAGGACAGCAGCTTCGGTCCAGTCGCCGCGTTCGGCGGAGCGCAGTCGGCATGACCGCGACGACCCGCTTCTCGCGCATCGCCGGCACGGGCAGCTATCTGCCGCCCGAGCGGTTGAGCAATGACGACCTGGCCGCGCGGCTCGCGAAGGACGGCGTCGAGACCTCCGACGAATGGATCGTCGAGCGCACCGGCATCCGCTTTCGCCACTTCGCCGCGCCCGATGTCGCCTGCAGCGACCTCGCCGTCGCCGCGGCGCGCGCCGCGCTCGAGGCCGCTGACTGCGACCCGCGGGCGATCGACCTGATCATCGTCGCCACCTCGACGCCCGACATGGTGTTTCCGTCGACGGCCTGCATCGTCCAGCAAAAGCTCGGCATCGCGGGCTGCCCGGCGTTCGACCTGCAGGCGGTGTGCTCGGGCTTCGTCTATGCGCTGAGCGTCGCCGATTCGATGGTCAAGACCGGTCTCGCGAGCAAGGCCCTCGTCATCGGCTCGGAGGTGTTCTCGCGCATCCTCGACTTCACCGACCGGACGACCTGCGTGCTTTTCGGCGACGGCGCCGGCGCGGTCGTCCTCGAGGCGAGCGACACGCCAGGGATCCTGGCGAGCGAGCTGCACGCCGACGGACGGCATGTCGACATCCTCTGCGTGCCGGGCCATGTCTCCGGCGGCCGCATCCTCGGCGACCCGCTCCTGAAGATGGACGGGCCGGCGGTGTTCAAGCTCGCGGTGAACGTGCTCGACAGCGTCGCCCGGTCTGTGCTCGAAAAGGCCCATCGCACAGCGGCCGACATCGACTGGCTGGTGCCGCACCAGGCGAACATCCGCATCATGCAGAGCACGGCGAAGAAGCTGCGGCTGCCGCTCGACAAGCTCATCGCGACCGTCGATCGGCACGGCAACACGTCGGCGGCCTCGATCCCGCTGGCGCTCGACGACGCGGTGCGCGCCGGCACGATCAAGCGCGGCGACACCGTGATGCTCGAAGGCGTGGGCGGCGGCTTCACGTGGGGCGCCACCCTGTTCGACTACTGATGCGGTCTGACTCGCCACTGACGCCGATCGCCTTGCTTCCATGACGCCTTTCGCTTTCGTCTTCCCCGGCCAGGGCTCGCAATCCGTCGGCATGCTTGACGCGTGGGGCGATCACCCGGCCGTGCGGGAGACGCTCGCCGAGGCGTCCTCCGCGCTCGGCGTCGACGTCGCAAAGCTGATCCGCGAGGGGCCGAAGGACCAGCTCGACCTCACGACCCATACCCAGCCGGTGATGCTCACCGCAGGCGTCGCCTGCTATCGCGCCTGGCTGCACGAGACGCATCACGCGCCGGCCGTCGTCGCCGGCCATTCGCTCGGCGAGTACAGCGCGCTGGTGGCGGCCGGTGCGCTCGATTTCGCCGATGCGCTGCCGCTCGTGCGCTTTCGCGCCCAGGCGATGCAGGAAGCGGTGCCGGTCGGCGCCGGCGCGATGGCCGCGATCCTCGGCCTCGACGCGGACGCGGTCAGCGCCGGCTGCGTCCAGGCCGCGCGCGAGACCGGCGAGACCGTGCAGGCGGCGAACTTCAACGATCCGAAGCAGACCGTCATCGCCGGCAGCAAGGCCGCGGTCGACAAGGCCTGCGAGATCCTCAAGGCCGCCGGCGCGAAGCGCGCGCTGCTGCTCTCGGTCTCCGCGCCCTTCCACTCCGCGCTGATGAAGCCGGCCGCCGACCGTCTGCGTGAGCGACTCGCGACGACGGCCATCGACGCGCCCTTCATCCCGGTGATCGACAACATCGACGTCAAGAGCGAGACCGAGCCGTCGGCGATCCGCGAAGCGCTCTTTCGCCAGGCCTTCGGCGCGGTGCGCTGGGTCGAGACGATCCAGGCGATCCGCGCCCGCGGCGTTTCGCACATCTTCGAGTGCGGGCCGGGCAAGGTCCTCGCCGGCCTCGTCAAGCGCGTCGAGCCCGACGCCGTCTCGGCCGCGGTGTTCGATCCGCCGAGTCTCGCGGCCGCGTCGGCGCTTCTGCAATGACAGACGTCTCGCCGAACGGGCAGGTCGCCCTCGTCACGGGCGCATCGCGCGGCATCGGCCGGGCGATCGCCCTCACGCTCGCCGCCAAGGGCTTTCGCGTCGTCGGCACGGCGACGACGCCGGCCGGCGCCGAGGCGATCGGCGCCGCGCTCGCCGCCCATCCGGGAAGCCGCGGCATCGTCCTCGACGTCAACGACGGCGCCGCCGTCAACGCAGCCGTCGACGCGGTGGTGCGCGACTTCGGCGCGCTTCACGTGCTCGTCAACAACGCCGGCATCACGCGCGACATGCTCTCGATGCGGATGAAGGACGACGACTGGGACGCGGTCGTCGCGACCAACCTCACCGCGGTGTTCCGCGCCTGCCGCGCCGCCATCCGGCCGATGATGAAGCAGCGCTACGGGCGGATCGTCAACATCACGTCGGTCGTCGGCGCGAGCGGCAATCCGGGCCAGGCGAACTACGCGGCCGCGAAAGCGGGCGTCGCCGGCATGACGCGATCGCTGGCGCGCGAGCTCGGCAGCCGCGGCATCACGGTCAACTGCGTCGCCCCGGGCTTCATCGAGACCGACATGACGAACGCTCTCGCCGAGGCCCAGAAGGCCGCGCTGCTGGGCCAGATCCCGCTCGGCCGGCTCGGCCAGGCGGCCGAGGTCGCGTATGCCGTCGCGTTCCTGGCGTCGAGCGAGGCCGGCTACATCACCGGCACCGAGCTGCACGTCAACGGCGGCATGCTGATGTCCTGACGCTGCGCCGGATACCCGGGGCGCGACATCCCCGCGCCTTAGAATCCGCGTCTACTTTTTCACACACTCCCGGAGGAGTCATGAGCGACATAGAAGCACGAGTCAAGAAGATCATCGCCGAGCAGCTCGGTGTTCCCGAAGCCGACGTCACGAACGAAAAGGCGTTCGTCGCCGACCTGGGCGCCGATTCGCTCGACACGGTCGAACTCGTGATGGCGCTCGAAGACGAGTTCGGGATCGAGATCCCCGACGAGGAAGCCGAGAAGATCACGACCGTCCAGCTGGCGATCGACTACGCGCAGAAGCACCAGAAGGCGGCCTGAGAGCCGCGCTCGACAGAACGGCTCCGATGAATCCGCGGCGTGTCGTCGTCACCGGTCTGGGCATGATCAGCCCGGTCGGCAACAGCGTCCCGGAAGGCTGGAAGAACGTGCTCGCGGGACGATCTGGCATCGCGAACATCACGCGATTCGACGCTTCCGCCTACTCGTGCCGCTTCGCCGGCGAGGTGAAGGGCTTCAACGTCGAGGACTATTTCCCGGCCAAGGATGCGCGTCACATGGACACGTTCATCCACTATGGCCTGGCCGCCTCCATCCAGGCCGTGCGCGACGCGGGCCTGGAGACGAACGACAAGCTCGGCGAGGAGGAAGCGCAGCGTATCGGCTGCCTGGTCGGATCGGGCATCGGCGGCCTGCCGCTGATCGAGGACACCAAGGCCGAGCTCGAGAAGCGCGGTCCGCGCCGGATCACGCCGTTCTTCGTGCCGGCGTCGATCATCAACATGATCTCGGGCCACATCTCGATCATGTTCGGCTTCCAGGGCCCGAACCTGGCCATCGTCACCGCCTGCACGACCGGCCTGCACTCGATCGGCATGGCGGGGCGTCTGATCGAGCACGGCGATGCCGACGTGATGATCGCGGGCGGCTCGGAAGCGACCGTCTCGCCGCTGGGCCTCGGCGGCTTCGCGGCGGCGCGCGCTCTCTCCACCCGCAACGACGATCCCGCGACCGCGTCGCGCCCCTGGGACAAGGGCCGCGACGGCTTCGTCCTCGGCGAGGGCGCGGGCGTGGTGGTGCTCGAGGAGTACGAGCACGCGAAGCGGCGCGGCGCCAAGGTCTACGCCGAGCTGGTCGGCTTCGGCATGGGCGCCGACGCCTTCCACATGACCGCGCCCAACGTCGACGGGCCGAAGCGATCGATGCTCGCGGCGCTGCGCTCGGCGGCGCTCAACGCCGACGACGTGCAATACCTCAACGCGCACGGCACCTCGACGCCGCTCGGCGACGTCAACGAGACCAACGCGATCAAGCTCGCCTTCGGCGACCATGCGAAAAAGCTCGTCGTCAATTCGACCAAGTCGATGACCGGCCATTTGCTCGGCGGCGCCGGCGGCATCGAGTCGGTCTTCACCGTGCTCGCGCTGCACGAGCAGGTCTCGCCGCCGACGATCAACATCTTCAACCAGGATCCCGAGTGCGATCTCGACTACTGCGCCAACGAGGCGCGCGAGATGAAGATCCAGTACGCCGTGAAGAACAACTTCGGCTTCGGCGGCACGAACGGCACCCTGGTGTTCAAGCGCATCTGAGCGCGGCCTGCGCGTCGTCAGGCTGCCAGCCCGTCCGCGATGCGAGAGCGTCCGTCCTGCGTCATCGAGTTGCTCCGCTTCGGCATTTGGCGTGTGGCGATCGTGGTTGTCGCGCTCCTCGCGATCGCCGCGATGGCGGCCTGGGCCGGGCTGGCGCTCGCGAATCCGACCCACGATTGGGCGCTGATCGCGGCCGTCGCGGTGGTACTGGCGCTCGCTTCGGCGCTGCTGGCGGCCTCGCTGATGTCGGTGCCCGCAGGCACGCTGGCCGCGTCCGATGGCGTCTGGACCTTCACCTTCGATCGCGACGGCATCGAACGAATCGAGTCGGGCCATCTGGTCGTGGCCCTGGATCTCGGCGCCTTCCTGCTCCTGATCCTGACGCGCGTTCACGGCTCGAACCGGCTCGCACGGCGCTGGCTGCCGGTTCAGCGGCGCGGCCTCGAGTCCGAGTGGCACGCGTTGCGCTGCGCGGCCTATTCGCCGCCGCCGGCCCCCGATTCCGGGGCGGCGGGCGGCCCCGTCGCTGAATGAACGCTCCGGACGCCGACGCGCCCCTCGTCGAGCGAGTCAAGCAGGGTGATGTCAAGGCTTTCGAGATGCTGGTCGTCAAGTACCAGCGGCGGATCGAAAGGCTGGTCGGCCGCATGGTCCGAGACGTCGATCTCGTCCCGGACATTGCCCAGGAAACCTTCATCCGCGCCTACCGGGCGCTGCCCCAGTTCCGGGGCGACAGCGCCTTCTACACCTGGCTCTATCGGATCGCCGTCAACACGGCCAAAAAGACCCTGATGGAACTCAAGCGCGACCCGCTGGTCACCGAATCGGCGCGCGCCGGCCGCGACGACGACGACGACAGCCCGCGGATTGATAACGAGCCGAGCGACAGCGCCACCCCGGAGGCGATTCTCGCGAGCAAGCAAATCGCGGCGGCGGTGAACTTTGCGGTCGAAGCCTTGTCGGAAGACTTGCGGCAGGCGATCACGCTGCGCGAGATCGACGGTCTCAGCTACGAGGAGATCGCCGAGATCATGAATTGCCCGATCGGTACGGTTCGCTCGCGCATCTTTCGGGCGCGGGAAGCCATCGCTGCGCGCCTGCGGCCGCTGCTCGACACTCGCGAAGGCGATCGATGGTGAAGGTACCGGCGGCCGGGGAGAGTGGGTTCGGGGCAGGGTTTTTCGAGTCTGGAGTCAGGGATGTCGACGGGAAGATTTGAGGATGCGGCGAGCCGCGAGCGACTGTCGGCGCTGGTCGACGGTGAGCTCGACCGCGGCGACGTGGATGCGGCCTGCCGCGACTGGCGCGCGGATACGGATCTGCGCCGCGCCTGGCACGCCTGGCATGCGATCGGCGATGTCTTGCGATCGGACGATCTCGCCTGCGATGCGCAGGCCGATCTGCGCTTCTGCGCGGCGGTCGGCGCCCGGCTGGCCACCGAGGCGGTCGTGCTGGCGCCGGCGAAGCTCGCGACGCCGGTCCCGGCCTCGGCCTTCTCGTCGCTCAGGACGCGCTGGGCGTTCGGCTCGGCCGTGGCGGCCGGGCTGGTCCTCGCCGCCGGCACGTTCGCGCTCGTCGGCCCCGGGACGGCGCCGGCACCGGAGCGCGTCGCGCTGACCGACGGATCGGGTGCGCCGGCGGCCGGCCCGCAGTCCACGCTGGCGTCCCTTCCCACCGAGGCCGACGTCTCCGCGCCGCTGGTGGCGACGATCGCCGATCAGAACCTGATTCGCGATGCTCGGCTCGACCGCTACCTGGTCGCCCACAAGCAGTTCGCCGGTACCTCGGCGCTCGGCGTGCCGTCGACCTTCCTGCGCAGCGCCACCGTCGACTCGGCGTCGCGCTGACGTGCGGCTGCGTTCCGTCCTGCCGCTGACCCTCGTCTGGGCGGCGCTCGCGCACGGCGTGCCGGCCTGCGCGCAGCCAGTGTCGGCGACGCCGCCGAGCGACGTCCGCGCCTGGCTGCTGCGCATCCACGACGCCGCCAGCCGGCGCAACTTCCAGGGCACCTTCGTCGTCAGCGGCGGCGGCAGCGTCGCGAGCGCGCGCATCGCCCACTTCTGCGAGGGGCCGAACCAGTTCGAGCGCATCGAGTCGCTCGACGGCCGGCAGCGCAAGGTGTTCCGCCACAACGACATGGTCCAGACGATCTGGCCGGCCAGCCACGTCGCGATGATCGAGCAGCGCGGCGCGCTCAATTCCTTCCCGGCGCTCCTGCAGGGCGGCGACGACGGCATCGCCGAGTGGTACGAGGTGAGTGCCGAAGGCAGCGACCGCGTCGCCGGCCGCGAGGCGGACGTCCTGGCGATCCGGGCGCGCGACGCGCACCGTTACGGGTATCGGCTCTGGGCCGACCGGGCATCGGGCCTCCTCCTTCGCGCCGAGGTCCTCGGCGAGCGCGGCGACGTCCTCGAGACCTCGGCGTTCTCGGAGGTGACGATCGGCATCCGGCCGCAGCCCGAGAGCGTCCTGCAGGCGATGAAGAAGCTCGACGGCTACCGGGTCGTCAAGCCCGTGCTCACGCCGACACGGCTCGAGCTCCAGGGCTGGACGATGAAGCAGGTCGCTCCCGGATTTCGCCAGGTGAGCTGCGTCAGCCGTCAGATGGAGGCGCCCGACGACGTCGCTGGAGCGAAACCGTCGCCTTCTGTCATCCAGAGCATCTATTCGGACGGGCTGACGTATGTCTCGGTGTTCATCGAGCCGTACCGTCCCGAGCATCATCCCAAGCCGATGTTCGTGTCGCTCGGAGCCACCTCGACCTTGTCGCAGCGCCAGGGCGACTGGTGGGTGACCATCGTCGGCGACACGCCGCCGGCAACTCTCCGCATCTTCGCCGCTGCACTGGAGCGAAGAAAGCCCTAGGCTCGCTTCATCGTCCCGATCGACATCTCGCCATGCCGCTTTCAATCTCGCTTTCACGTTCCTCCCTGACTCGCGGCGCCGGAGCGATGTTGCTCGGCACGCTCGTGTCGCTGGCCGCGCCGGTGCACGCCCAGGGACTGCCCGACTTCACCGACCTGGTCGAGAAGGTCGGGCCGGCGGTGGTCAACATCCGCACGACCGAGCGCGTGCGCGCCGCTCGCGGCGGATCGGGCGAGCTCGACGAGGACATGCTCGACTTCTTCCGGCGGCGGGGCATTCCGATCCCGCAGATCCCGAACCGTCCCGGCCCGCGCACGCCCGACGCCGAAGGCGAGCCTCAGCAGCGCGGCGTCGGCTCGGGCTTCATCCTGACCGGCGACGGCTACGTGATGACGAATGCGCACGTCGTCGAAGGCGCCGACGAGGTGATCGTCACGCTGCCGGACAAGCGCGAGTTCAAGGCCAGGACGATCGGCTCCGACAAGCGGTCTGACGTCGCCCTGGTGAAGATCGAGGCGACCGGACTGCCCTTCGTCCGCGTCGGCGACTCGAACCGGCTGAAGGTCGGCGAATGGGTGATCGCGATCGGCTCGCCATTTGGCCTCGAGAATTCGGTGACCGCAGGCATCGTCAGCGCCAAGGCGCGCGACACCGACAGCTTCCTGCCGCTGATCCAGACCGACGTCGCCATCAACCCGGGCAACTCGGGCGGCCCGCTCATCAACATGCGCGGCGAGGTCGTCGGCATCAACTCGCAGATCTACAGCCGCTCGGGCGGCTACATGGGCATTTCCTTCGCGATCCCGATCGACGAGGCCATCCGTGTCTCGGAGCAGTTGCGCGTCGGCGGACGCGTCGTGCGCGGCCGGATCGGCGTCGTCATCGACCGCGTCACGCGCGACGTGGCCGAGTCGATCGGCCTCGGCAAGCCCGCAGGTGCGATGGTGCGATCGGTGGAAGCGGGCGGTCCGGCGGAGAAGGCCGGCGTCGAGGCCGGTGACATCATCACCAAGGTCGACAACCGGTCGGTCGAAGGATCGGTCGACTTGCCGCGCATCATCGGCAGCATCAAGCCGGGAACCAAGTCGACACTGCAGGTCTTTCGCCGCGGCAGCAACCGCGAGCTGAGCGTGGTCGTCGCCGAGCTCGAGCCGGAGCGCGTGGTGGCGCGCAAGCCGTCCGATCGCGAGAAGCCGGCGGCGCCGGTTGGCAGCTTCGGCCTCGGCGTCTCCGACCTCACCGACGCCCAGAAGCGCGATTCCAAGACCAGGAACGGCGTCCACGTCGACACTGCCGAAGGTGCCGCGGCCCGCGCCGGCGTCAAGGAGAACGACATCATCGTCACCGTCGACAACGTCGAGATCGCCAGCGCCAGGCAGTTCGAGGCCGTCATCGCCAAGCTCGACAAGGCCAAGCCAGTGACCTTGCTGGTCCGGACCGGCGAGACGGCCAAGTTCGTGATCGTCAAACCCGGCAAGTGAGCCAGGCTTGGTTAGTTTGCACACGCTGACTTGTCTAGTCAGTGGGCTGCTTTCCGCTGCATCCTGCTAATTAGGAGCGGTTCATTCGTGCCAGCACTCGATGTGTCGGGAGCTGAAAATTGCCCCCAGGCCATCCACAGGCATTTGTGGGTAAGCTGTGGATAAAATCCGTGTTGGCACGCTGCAACGCAGAGAAATCAAGTCTTGGCGCGGGTTGTGGAACGGGCGTTTTGACTACAATGAAATCCCAACAAGCAGTTGCCATACGTTTTGTTGGAAGGCGCGTCATTCGTTCGACGTGCCTTTTTTTTACCTGCAGCACGGCGCTTTTTGCGCCCTTCACATCGCTTCGCGATGCGAGCTTGCGCTGAAACGGCTTCGCCGTCGGTTCTCCGGCACAACGCTCACCGGTCTGTTCGCTGAAGCATGGATCTGATCCGCAATTTCTCCATCATCGCGCACATCGATCACGGCAAATCGACCCTCGCCGATCGCCTGATCCAGCGCTGCGGCGGCCTGTCGGACCGCGAGATGGAGGCGCAGGTGCTCGACTCGATGGACATCGAGCGCGAGCGCGGCATCACCATCAAGGCCCAGACCGCGGCGCTGACATACACCGCGCGCAACGGGCTCACCTATCAACTCAACCTGATCGACACGCCGGGCCACGTCGATTTCTCGTACGAGGTCAGCCGCTCGCTCTCGGCCTGCGAAGGGGCGTTGCTGGTCGTCGACGCGAGCCAGGGCGTCGAGGCCCAGACGGTCGCCAACTGCTACACCGCGCTCGACCTCGGCGTCGAGGTGGTGCCGGTCCTCAACAAGATGGACCTGCCGCAGGCCGATCCCGAGCGGGCCCGGGCCGAGATCGAGGACGTGATCGGCATCGATGCCGATGAGGCGATTCCCTGCAGCGCCAAGACCGGCGAGGGCATTGACGAGATCCTGGAGGCGGTCGTGCACCGGATGCCGGCGCCGCGCGGCCGGCCCGAAGGGCCGCTGCGGGCGATGATCATCGACTCCTGGTTCGACAATTACGTCGGCGTCGTGATGCTGGTCCGCGTCGTCGACGGCCAGCTCCTGCGCGGCGAGCGGATCCGGCTCATGGCCAGCGACGCTGTCTTCAGCGCCGACCAGCTCGGCGTGTTCACGCCTCGGTCGGTCTCGCGCGAGCGTCTCGCCGCCGGCGAGGTGGGCTTCCTGATCGCCGGGATCAAGGAGCTCCAGGCGGCCAAGGTCGGCGACACGATCACGCTCGAGAAGAAGCTCCCGAACAATGCCGGCGTCGCGACCGAGGCGCTGCCCGGGTTCAAGGAGATCCAGCCGCAGGTCTTCGCGGGCCTCTACCCGACCGAGGCGAGCGAGTATGACCAGCTCCGCGACGCCCTCGAGAAGCTGAAGCTGAACGACTCGTCGCTGCGCTACGAGCCCGAGGTGAGCCAGGCGCTCGGCTTCGGCTTTCGCTGCGGATTTCTCGGCCTGCTCCACATGGAGATCGTCCAGGAGCGGCTCGAGCGCGAGTTCGACCAGGACCTGATCACGACCGCGCCGTCGGTGGTGTACGAAGTCCACCTCAACAGCGGCGAGACGATCCAGATCGAGAACCCGTCGAAGATGCCCGATCTGGGCCGCGTCGCCGAGATCCGCGAGCCGATCGTCACGGTGCACCTCTACATGCCGCAGGAGCACGTCGGCCCGGTGATGACGCTGGCCAACCTGAAGCGGGGCGAGCAGAAGAACATGGCCTACCACGGCCGACAGGTGCTGCTCACCTACGAGATGCCGCTGGCCGAGATCGTTCTCGACTTCTTCGACAAGCTCAAGAGCGTCTCGCGCGGCTACGCCTCGATGGACTACGACTTCAAGGAGTACCGCGCCGCCGACGTCGTGAAGGTCGACATCCTGCTCAACGGCGAGAAGGTCGACGCGCTCTCGATCATCGTCCACCGCAGCCAGAGCCAGTTCCGCGCGCGCGCCGTCGTCTCGAAGATGCGCGAGCTGATTTCGCGGCAGATGTACGACGTTGCCATCCAGGCGGCGATCGGTGCCAACATCATCGCGCGTGAGACAATCAAGGCCCTGCGCAAGAACGTGATCGCCAAGTGCTACGGGGGCGACATCACGCGCAAGAAGAAGCTGCTCGAAAAACAGAAGGCCGGCAAGAAGCGCATGAAGCAGATCGGCTCCGTCGAGGTGCCGCAGGAGGCGTTCCTGGCCATTCTCCAAGTGGACGACTGATGGGTTTGCTGACCGGTTTGCTCTACGCCTGCCTGGGCGTCTTCGGCCTCGGCTGGTACTTCAACCGGTGGTCGGGCAACTTCTCCCTCGTTCTCTTCGTCCTCACGGTCGTCACGTTCGTCTACTGGCTGGCCGAGCGTTTCTACTTCGCGCCCAGGCGCAGGGCCGCCGTCGCCACCTTCGAGCAGCAGGACGCCGCGCGGCGCGAGCAGCTCGCGCGTCAGGGCATCACGCGCGTCGACGACAACGTCGCCGAGACGCGCCAGACGCTTCTCATGCAGCCCTGGTGGCTGGACTGGACGGCCGGCCTCTTCCCTGTGATCCTGGCGGTGTTCCTGCTGCGCTCCTTCCTTTTCGAGCCCTTCAAGATCCCGTCCGGATCGATGATGCCGACGCTCCTGGTCGGCGACCTGATCCTGGTCAACAAGTTCCACTACGGCATTCGGCTGCCGGTGGTGAACAAGAAGATCATCGACAACCACAACCCCGAGCACGGCGACGTGATGGTCTTTCGCTTCCCGAAGGATCCGAGCATGGACTACATCAAGCGGGTCGTCGGCCTTCCCGGCGACGAGGTCGTGTTCCGCAATGCCGACCGAGCCCATGCCTGCGCCGGGGTTCTACGACGACGAAGCGCGTCGCTACTCGCCCGAGTTCAAGGAGAAGCTCGGCAATGTCGAGCACGGCATCCTCATTAATCCTCAATCCACGCCTTTTTTCGGAGGTCAGGACGGCAATCAATTTCCGTTCCGCGAGAACTGCCGCTACAGTGCCGACGGCGTGGCCTGCAAGGTGCCGCCCGGCCACTATTTCATGATGGGCGACAACCGCGACAACTCGCTGGACTCGCGTTATTGGGGATTCGTCCCGGACGAGAACATCGTCGGCAAGGCGTTCTACGTCTGGATGAATTTCGGCGACCTGAAGCGGATCGGGCCGTTTCAATGAGGCCTAGCGGCCGGGGAAGGGCGAAGGCGGGATGATCGTTCGAGGCGATACAGCTGCACGCCAGCGCGGCGTGACCCTTTTCGGCCTGCTCTTCTGGGCCGTCATCGTCGGCTTTCTGGCGCTCATCGGCATGCGTGTCCTGCCGACGCTGAACGAGTTCTTCACGATCAAGCGCACGGTCAACAAGATCGCCACCGAGGGAACGACGGTGCCCGAGATCCGGGCCGCGTTCGAGCGCCAGAAGGACATCGAGTACTCGATTACCTCCATCAGCGGCAAGGACCTGATCATCACGAAGGACAACGAGAAGATCGTGGTCGCCTTCGCGTACGACAAGGAAATCGAGCTGTTGAAGCCCGTGTATCTTCTGATCAAGTTCGAGGGCCACTCGAACTAGACCCTGCGAAGGTCCACGGTCGGGAACACGGGCACACTGCGTCCTGCATGGACTCTCCTCTCGTCGGTCTGCAGCAGCGCATCGGTCACCGGTTCGGCGATCCGGCCCTCCTGCAGCGCGCACTGACCCATCGCAGCTTCGGCGCCGACCACAACGAGCGCCTCGAGTTCCTCGGCGACGCGGTGCTGAGCCTGGTCGTCTCCAGCCTGCTGTTCGATCGACTGGGCGACTCCGACGAAGGCGACCTCACCCGCGTGCGCGCCCATCTCGTTCGCGAAGACAGCCTTTATCGCGCCGCCCTTCACCTCGGCCTGTCGGATTCGCTTCGGCTCGGCGAGGGCGAGGCGCGCGGCGGCGGCGCGAGGCACTGATCGGCGCGACCTTCCTCGACGGCGGATTGCAGGCGGCGCGCTCGCTCGTGCACAGTCTCTTCGGCGAGGTCATCGAGACGACCGAGGTCGCCAGCTGGGCCAAGGACGCCAAGACCGAGCTCCAGGAATGGCTGCAGGCGCGGCGCATCCCGGTGCCGAGCTACCGCATCACCGCCACCCGCGGCCAGGCCCACGCGCAGACCTTCGAGGTCGAGTGCGCCGTGCCGGCCCTGAGCCTGGCCGAGACCGGTGAAGGCAAGTCGCGCCGCACGGCCGAGCAGGAGGCGGCGCGGCGGATGCTCGACGCGTTGCGCACGAGCGACCAGCCCGGAAGCCCGCTGCGCTCCTGAGCTGCCGCGCCCCGTCCCGCCCCCAGACTGCCGCATTGAACGACGAGCCCGCCGCCGAGCAGCCGCAGCGCTGCGGCCTGGTCGCCATCGTCGGCCGGCCCAACGTCGGCAAATCGACACTGCTCAACGCGCTCGTCGCGCAGAAGATCAGCATCACGTCGAACAAGGCGCAGACGACGCGCCACCGCATCACCGGCATTCGAACGCGGGCCGCGTCGCAGTTCGTGTTCGTCGACACGCCCGGATTCCAGACCCGGCACGTCGCCGCGCTCAACCGATCGCTCAACCGGGCGGTGACGGGCACGCTCGCCGACGTCGACGTGGTCCTCCTCGTCGTCGAAGCGGGCCGGTTCGGTCCCGCCGACGAGGCCGTGCTCGCGCTGACGAGGGGCGACAAGCCGGTGCTCCTCGTCCCGAACAAGCTCGACACGGTCGCGCGCCGCTCCGACCTGGCGCCCTGGTTGCAGCAGATGCAGGCCAAGCACGCGTTTGCCGAGTTCGTGCCCATGTCGGCGCACAAGTCCGCCGATGCCGACCGCCTGCTCGCGATCGTCGAGCCCTACCTGCCCGAGCAGCCGTGGCTCTACGGCGAGGACGCGCTCACCGATCGCAGCGACCGCTTCCTCGCCGCCGAGATCGTGCGCGAGAAACTGTTCCGCCTCACCGGCGACGAGCTCCCCTACACCTCGACCGTGGTGATCGACAAGTACGAGGAGGAGGGCGAGCTGCGCCGCATCGCGGCGACGATCGTGGTGGAGCGCGACGCGCACAAGGGCATGATCATCGGCGCCGGCGGCGAGCGCCTGAAGCGGATCGGATCCGAGTCGCGCCAGGAGCTCGAGCATCTGCTCGACGCCCGCGTCTTCCTCGAGCTCTGGGTCAAGGTCAGGAGCGGCTGGGCCGACGACGAAGCGCATCTTCGCTCGTACGGCTATGAGTAGGTCGATCGCCGCCTTCGTCCTGCATCGGTACGACTGGAGCGAGTCGAGCCTCATCCTCGATCTCTTCACTCGCGAACAGGGCCGGATCGCGGTCGCCGCAAAAGGGGCGAAGCGCCCGTTCTCGCAGCTGCGCAGCGTCCTCCTGCCGTTCCAGCGCCTGGCGATCTCGCTCGGCCGACCGCCCGCCGGCGACGAGACACGCGAAGTGCACACGCTGCGTGCCGCCGAATGGGCGGGTGGCCATCCGATGCTGACCGGCGCGGCCCTCTTCAGCGGCTTCTATCTCAACGAGCTGCTGATGAAGCTGCTCGCGCGCCACGATCCGCATGCCTCGCTGTTCGACGCGTACGCCGCCACCGTCGGTGCGCTCTCCGGCGCCGACGAGGGTGCGACCCAGGCGGCGCTGCGCGCCTTCGAGATCGTGCTGCTGAAGGAGATCGGACTGCTGCCCGATCTGGGCACCGAGACGGCGTCGCGGCGAGCGGTCGTCGCGGAGCGGCGCTACCTCGTGCTCGCCGACTCCGGCGTCGTCGAGACCGACGCCGAACGCGAGGCGACGACGAGCGGCGCGACGCTCGTCGCCTTGCAGGCGGCGCTCGAAGCCGACGATCTCGCCGCGTTGCAGCGCGCCGCCGGCGGTGCGCTCGCCGAGCTGCGGCCGCTCCTGCGCGCCCAGCTTCACTATCATCTCGGCACTTCGCAGCTGCGCACCCGCCAGGTCATGATCGAAGCGCAGGCCCTATAACGATGAACCCACTCGTCACCACGGGCACCGACGAACGCCGCGGCACGACCGTGCTCTCGGTCAACGTCAACAAGATCGCGCTGCTGCGCAACCAGCGCGATCTCACGATTCCGAACGTCGTCGCCCTGTCGCGGATCGCGCTCGAGGCCGGCGCGCACGGCATCACCGTCCATCCGCGGCCCGACGAGCGCCACATCCGCGGCCACGACGTCCACGATCTCGCCGCGCTGCTGAAGGACTGGCCGCACGCCGAATTCAACATCGAAGGCAATCCCTTCCACAACCTGATGCCCCTGGTGCGCGAACTGCGGCCGGATCAGTGCACGTTCGTCCCCGACAGCGCCGAGCAAGCCACCTCCGATCACGGCTGGGATCTCGCGATGCAGGCCGAGCGGCTCACGCCGCTGATCGACGAGGCGCGCGCCCTCGGCGTTCGCGTGAGCCTCTTCATGGACGCCGACCCGGCGGCGATGACTCGCGCGCAGTCGGCCGGTGCCGATCGTGTCGAGCTCTACACCGAGCCGTACGCGCGCGCATTCGGAACGCCTGCGCAGGCGAGCGTCCTGAAGGATTTCGCCGCGGCGGCGGCCGCTGCGCAGCGGCTCGGCCTCGGCGTCAACGCCGGCCACGACCTGAACCGCGAAAACCTCGGCCCGTTTCTCGCCGCGGTGCCCGGCGTGCTCGAGGTCTCGATCGGCCACGCGCTCGTCGCCGACGCGCTCGAGCTCGGCCTGGCCGAGACGGTGCGCGCCTACGTCCGAGCGATCGCGACGACTTCTTCGCGATGATCTACGGCATCGGCACCGACATCTGCGACGTGCGCCGCATTCGCGCCGTCCTCGAGCGACGCGGCGACCGCTTCGCCGAGCGCGTCCTCGGCCCGCACGAGATCGCCGTCTTCCGTGCCCGCCGCGCTCAGCTCGAGGACCGCGGCGTGCGCTACCTGGCGACCCGCTTTTCGGCCAAGGAAGCGTTCTCGAAGGCGATCGGCCTGGGCATGCGCACGCCGATGACGTGGCGCGGCTGCGAGATCGCCAAGCGGTCGAGCGGCAAGCCGGAGATCCGGCTGCACGGCGCGCTCGCCGACTGGTTCTCGTCGCGCGGGCTCAGCGCCCACGTCAGCGTCAGTGACGAAGCCGACTATGCCTCGACGTTTGTGGTCGTCGAACACGCGGAGCATCGATGAACGATTCGCACGCCCCGGTCATCCTCGACGTCGCCGGTCTCGCGCTCGACGCCGACGACCGGCGCCGCCTCGCCCATCCGCTCTCCGGCGGCATCGTGCTCTTCGCTCGCAACTGGCGCGACCGGCAGCAGCTCACCGAGCTCGTCGCTGAAGCGAAGGAGATACGCGACGACCTGCTCATCTGCGTCGACCACGAAGGCGGCCGGGTCCAGCGCTTTCGCAGCGACGGCTTCACGCACCTGCCGCCGATGCGCGCGCTCGGCGAGCTCTGGATGGACGACGGCCACGCCGGCCGAGGCAGCGGCGCGATGCACGCGATGGAAGCGGCGCGCGCCGCCGGTCATGTGCTCGGCGCCGAGTTGCGCGCGTGCGGGGTCGATCTGAGCTTCACGCCGGTGCTCGACCTCGACCACGGCGAGAGCGGTGTCATCGGCGATCGCGCCTTCCATCGCGATCCGCGCGTCGTCGCGATGCTGGCCGGCGCGCTCGTCCACGGCCTCCTGCAGTCGGGCATGCACAACTGCGGCAAGCATTTCCCGGGACACGGCTTCGTCAAGGCCGACAGCCACCACGAAATTCCCATCGACGACCGGACGCTCGCGGAGATCCTCGCCGACGACGCGCGACCGTACGAATGGCTCGGCGGGGCGCTGGCGAGCGTGATGCCGGCGCACGTGATCTATCCGAAGGTCGACGCGCGTCCGGCGGGATTTTCGGAGCGCTGGCTGCGCGAGATCCTGCGCCTGGAGTTCGGCTTCGAAGGCGCGATCTTCAGCGACGACCTCAGCATGGCCGGCGCGCGCCGCATCGGCGATGTCGAGGTGACCTATGCCGAGGCCGCCGCGCTGGCGCTCGCCGCGGGCTGCGACATGGTGCTGCTGTGCAACCAGTCCCTCGACGGCGGTCGTGCCGTCGACGATCTCCTCGACGGGCTGCTGGCCGCCCAGGCGTCCGGCCACTGGCACGCCGACGTCGACAGCGAAGCACGCCGGCTCGCCCTGTTGCCCGCGACGCCGCCGATCGCCTGGGACGATCTGATGCACGATCCCGCATACCAGCGGGCGCTCGAACGGATGCCCTGACAGGGCCGACTTCGCAGGCGAAAAAAAGCCGCCCTGGATCGCAGGGCGGCTTCGGCGCAGCGGCCGTCAGAGCGAGCCTTGCGTCTCCCGCCCTGTGGTCTCGAACGGCAGGCGGACCTGCGAGAGATCCTTCTTGGTCTCGACCAGGACGAGCGGACCTTCTTCGACGACCGGTGCGACCCGGACCTCGCGTGGTGCCGCCTTCGCAGGAGCCGCGGCGGCCATCGCCGCTTGCGCTGCCTCGATCTTGCCGGCGTCGGAGTTCACCCACATCAGCCCGGCCGACTCGGCGACGGCTTCGAGCGACTGCACCGGCAAGGCATAGGGCGCGGTCGGTGCCGACGGGGTGCGTGGCTCGACGGGCACCTCGGTGCGGACCACGGGCGCCGTCTCGCGAACCTGCGCGACCGGTGCTTGCGCCGCCGGCTCCTCGTGCACTTCGTCGGGCACGACCACCTGCTCGCCGACGCGCTCGTCGAAGCGGGCCGCGACTTCCGTCGGCGCTTGCGCCTGCGTCATCGGGGCCATCGGCTCGTGTGTCGTCGCGCCGTTGTGAGCTTCCTGCGGGGCATCGCGGTCGGCGGCGATCTCGCTCTCCTGCGTCGCCGCTTGAGCTTCGCCTTCACGCGGGCCGCGACTGCGACCACGGCCGCGACGTCGGCTGCCTTCGGGAGGCTCGACAGGCGTGCCGTCCTCACCGGTCGCCGTGGTGCCTGGTTCGTCGCGATCGCCGTCGGCGAGCGCGAACCGATCCTTCTCCTGAGCGACGGTCCCGTCGCCGCCGGCGGCCACGCGTGCCTCGGCTTCGCGACGCAGGCGCTCGCGCTCGCTGTCGCTCAGCGACAGGTCGTCCGCTGCGGAGCGCTCGCCCGTGTTCGCGTCGTCGCGGTCGCGACCGCGTCCGCCGCGCCGGTTGCGACGCCTGCCGCCCTGGCGCTCGGCCGAGCCTTCGGCGCCGTCGGCCGTCTGCGTGTCGGGCTGGGTCTCGTCGAACGAAGCCGGCTTGACCTCATCGCCCGCCGTGTCGGGCGTGACGATCTCTCCGGCATCGCTGCCACCGCGTCCCCCGCCTGACCGGCCCTGGCCGCGCGGCTCGCGACCTTCACGCGGCTCGCGGCCTTCGCGCGGCTCGCGGGCTTCACGCGGCTCACGACCTTCACGCGCCGCGCGCGGCTCGCCGGCCTCTTCGGCGGAACGTCCGGCATCCGCAGGCCGGTCGTTGCGGCGCGGACGTGCCGAGCCCGAACCGGCCTCGGCACCGCCTTCTGCGGGTCGATCGCCTCGATCGGCGCGCTGGCCGTCACGGCCACCGCGACCGCCGCGTCCACCGCGACCACCGCGCTCGCCACGCTCCTGGCGATCGCCACCGCGCTCGCCGCGTTCACCGCG
>CAJDUN010000019.1_pt1 | contig 32025 bp, 33 predicted proteins | sample 7390741 | NCBI WGS metagenome assembly CAJDUN01 (sample SAMEA7055660, study PRJEB34461) | soil metagenome | biome: terrestrial ecosystem; feature: Peninsula; material: soil | place: Antarctica | collected 2016 | reverse complement strand
TGCGTTCACCGTCGAGGCGGACGACCGCGCCGACTTGGCAGTCGGCGGGACCATGCCGAAGCGTGCGAGGACGGCCTGGCGCTGCGCCGCGGCGCCGAGGCCGAAGCGGCGAACGATCGGCGCCAGCTCGCCACGGCCGACGTCGACGTTCCACTCCTCGTCCAGCACGAGGCCCCAGTCGCGTTCGAGCCCCGAAGCGGTGGGCGCAAGAAAATTGCTGCTCATCCTCGCCACTGTAGCGCGCCGAAGCCCGCAGCGAACGCGGCAAAGCGTGCGATTCGAGTGAAATGCGCCACGGCCGCTGCGGGCGGGGCGCCGGGGCCGGACCGCGACGGGCGCCTTGATCGCGTCGTGGAGGCGGTAGTCGCGGACGACGAAGTCCTCGAGCCGGTAGTCGGGGCAACTCGCGCTTGCGAGCGAGGCCCTGACGGGCGAGCGATGTAAGGCTTCAGCGTCTCAAGCTCACCTCCACGTAGAAGGTCCGCCCCGGCTGGCGGTTGAAGACGTAGTAGCGACGGTCGGTCAGGTTGTCGATCGACAGGCTGAGTCCGAACTGTCGGTTCATGCGCCAGCCGAGGCGAGCCGACAGCACCGTGTAGGCGTCGTACGAGCCATACACGCCTTCGATCTGGTTGAGGTTGCTGCCGTCGGCCGAGCCGAACACGTGACCTACATGGCGCGCCGCCAGCAATCCGGACCAATCACCCGCGTCGTAGTCGAGTCCGGCGGACCAGGAGGTGGCTGGCACGTCTGTCAGCCGCTTGCCGACGCTCGCCGGCACCGCGTCGTTCCTGGCGATGTGGTATCTGAACTGATGAGTCACCGCACCAAAGGCGCCCAGGCCCGGCACCATCGTCGGCCAATGCAGATTGGCCTCCATCCCGTTGATGTGCGCCTCGCCGGCGTTGCCGGCGACGACGCGGACGACGGTCGGCGTCGAATCGGGCGTCTGCGCGCTGTAGATCAGTCGGATCAACCGCTGCGTATACAGCGACACTGCGGCCCGCCTTCCACCGGACAGATCGGTGGCCGCTCCGATCTCGAACGCGCGCACGCGCTCCGGCTCGAGCAGCGGCGCGGCATCGACGATGCGCAACACCGGTCCGAGGCGAATTTCCGTGCGGCCGTACATGTCGAACAGCGCGGGCGGTCGGAAGCCTTCGCCGTACGACATGCGCAGCGTCAGCATGCGATTGGCTTCCCAGACGAGTGCCACCTTCGGGCTGAACTGGGAGAAGGTTCGGCTCGGATAGTCGATGTCGAAGGCAGGGGCCGCGGCCTGAAAGACGCTTCCGTGGGTGCGGAAGCGGTCGTATCGGCCGCCGACGTAGACGCTGAGGCCGGCGCCGAGAGCGTGTTCGCTTTGCAGGTAGAGCGCGCTGTTGCTCGAGGAGCCGCGGCCGTCAGTGAGAACGCCGCTGGCCGACCCGGGGTCGCGCCAGCTGCCGAGCCGGACCGTGTATTGATCGAGTTCGCTGGCATTGAGGGCAACGCCTGTCGTCAATCGCCAATCCGGGCTGATCGGCTGGTTCAACGACAGGTCGAGGTCGATGCGCCGGTTCGGCTGATTGGTCAGCGTCCCCGGGCCGGAGTCGTAGTCGGCCAGCCCTGCGGTGCCTTGCGTGAAATGGAAATCGTGTCGCAAGGTTCCGACTTGCGCCTTGAGACGGCCTCCTCCTTCGAGGCGGTGCTCGAGCCGAGCGAACAGTCGACGGTCACGCTCGCCGGATGGAGTGGCGTTGAGCCAGTCGGTGTTTGCCAGCGAGAGGCGGGTCGGTCGTCCGGCGTCGCTGAACGTCACCGGGCCTGCGAAGACAGCGTCGCCGCCGGCATCGCGCAGGAAGCTCTCCGGTCGCGAGTGGCCGACCGCATAGTCGGCCCAGCCGATGCCGCCGACCAGGTCGGTGGCAGCAGACGGCGACCAGTACACGCTGAGTTGTCCCGCGCGCTGCCGCCAGGGTCGCGCGCCCTGCGTGCCGACGCGATAGCCGGGCGTGCCGTCGGCGCTGCTCGTCGACAGCGCTCCGGTGACGGGTGTGCCGCCGGCGCCGGCGGCGGGCCGCTTGACGACGTCGTCGCTTCGGGGGTCACCGGCGCTCGAGCGATACGCAGCCGAGAGCGAGATGCCGATGCCGTTTTCGTAGCGCTGGCGATGGACGAGCACGGCGCCGCGCTGGCGCAGGCTGCCGAGGCCGAAGCGGATCTCGCTGAGCGGGGTGTCGGGCCCGGCGGTGATGAAGTTGATCACGCCGCCCATCGCGGCGCCGCCGTAGAGAGCCGAATACGGCCCGCGCACGACCTCGACGCGTTCGATGCTGTCGAGTGGAATTCCGGCAACGTCGACGGCGCCGGTGAGCGCGTTGTTGACCGGCTGGCCGTCGATCATGACGAGTGTGCGCGGCGTGCGCGGGATGCCGCGAAGCGACAGCACCGCCTGGCCGCTGCCGGGGTAGGCGACGCCCATTGCCGCACCGCGCACGTAGAGGCCCGGCACGTCGATCAACGCATCGCCGAGCCGAACGGGCTTGCGCTGCTCCAGGTCTTTCGTGGTGATCACGCTGACGCTGGCCGGCGCGCCAAGAACCGCCGTCGAAGACCGCGTCGCGGTGACGACGACGCCTTCGAGCACGACCTCGGGCGCCCCGACGGACCCGGCTTGCTGTGCTGGTGCGACCGCGGGCACAAAGCCAAGAGCAGCGGACAGAACGAAAGTGCGGCGCATGGGGATTCGAGCAGGCATTCGTGGCAGCGTGCGTGTTTGCGGAAGCGGCGCACTCTATCGGCGCCGCCGAGCCGCCGGCTTTTCTTTTTTTGTCCGATCGGAAACTTGATGCGGATCAAATCAGCCGGCGATTCGTACCTCCATCATCTGCGGGGAGCGAGTAAACCGAGCACGGACAAGGAAGCAACGAATGACCACACACGCGCGAATGCTGTTGAACATCGGCCGCGTTGCGGCACTCACGACCGGGTTGCTCGCCGCCCTTGCGGCGCCGGCGCAGCCGGCTGCGCAGCCGCCCGCCGCGTCCGCCGCCGCCGACTCACAGACGCCGCATCGCGACCTGCCGAAGGCCGAGATGGAGTACCAGGCCGGCGGCTCGCCGCTGGCCAATGTGCCGATGCACCAGGACATAAACGCCAAGGCTCCGAAGATGACGGAGGCGGAGTTCGAGAAGTCGAAGCAGATCTACTTCGAGCGCTGCGCCGGCTGCCATGGCGTGCTGCGCAAGGGCGCCACCGGCAAGCCGCTGACGCCCGACATCACGCTGCAGCGCGGTACCGAGATCCTGAAGACGTTCATCACCTACGGCTCGCCCGCGGGCATGCCGAACTGGGGAACCTCCGGCGAGCTCACCGCCGCCGAGGTCGACATGATGGCGCGCTACATCCAGCAGTCGCCGCCGACGCCGCCCGAGTTCGGGATGGCCGACATGAAGAAGACCTGGAAGGTTCTCGTCGCGCCCGACAAGCGGCCGACGAAGAAGATGAACGACTGGGACATCTCCAACCTGTTCTCGGTGACGCTGCGCGACAGCGGCGAGGTCGCACTGATCGATGGCGCATCGAAGAAGATCATCAACATCGTCAAGACCGGCTACGCGGTGCACATCACGCGCACGTCGGCGTCGGGGCGCTATCTCTACGTGATCGGCCGCGATGCCCGGATCAATCTGATCGACCTGTGGATGAAGACGCCCGACAACGTCGCCGAGATCAAGATCGGCCTCGAGGCGCGCTCGGTCGACACCTCGAAGAACAAGAAGTTCGAGGACGTCTACGCAATCGCCGGCGCTTACTGGCCCCCGCAGTACGTGATCATGAAGGGCGACACGCTCGAGCCGCTGAAGATCGAGAGCACGCGCGGCATGACGGTCGACACGCAGGAGTACCACCCCGAGCCGCGCGTCGCCGCGATCGTCGCGGTGCACGACAAGCCGGAATTCATCGTCAACGTCAAGGAAACGGGCAAGGTGATCGTCGTCGACTACAGTGACCTCAAGAACCTGAAGACGACCGAGATCGGCGCCGCGCGCTTCCTGCACGACGGCGGCTGGGACTCGACCAAGCGCTACTTCATGGTCGCGGCGAACCAGTCGAACAAGGTCGCCGTGATCGATAGCAAGAAGACCAAGCTCACCGCCTTGGTCGACGTCGGCGCCATCCCGCACCCGGGGCGCGGCGCCAACTTTGTCCACCCCAAGTTCGGGCCGGTCTGGGCCACGGGGCACCTCGGCGAGGACTCGATCGCGCTGATCGGCACCGACCCCGAGAAGCACCCGAAGAGCGCGTGGAAGGTCGTCCAGTCGCTGAAGGGCCAGGGTGGCGGCAACCTCTTCATCAAGACGCACCCGAAGTCACACAACCTGTGGGTCGACACGCCGCTCAACCCCGATCCGAAGATCGCCCACTCGGTCGCAGTGTTCGACATCAACAACCTCGACAAGCCCGCCGAGGTGCTGCCGATCGGCGACTCCAAGCGAATCACCCAGCCCGAGTACAACAAGGCAGGCGACGAAGTCTGGTTCTCGGTGTGGAGCGCCAAGAACCAGCAGTCGGCGATCGTGATCGTCGACGACAAGACGCGCAAGTTGAAGGCCGTCATCAAGGACCCGCGCCTGATCACGCCCACGGGAAAGTTCAATGTGTACAACACCCAGCACGACGTCTACTGAGCTCAGGAGCGAACGAATGACCCATTCCCTGCTGATTCGCGCTGCACTGGCGGCCGCCGCGGCCAGCTTCACTGTTCCTGCCCTCGCCGACGAGGCGATGGCCAAGAAGTACAACTGCACGGCTTGCCATTCGATCGACAAGAAGATGATCGGGCCCGCCTACAAGGACGTCGCCGCCAAGTACGCAGGCGACGCGGGCGCCGCGGCGAAGCTGGTGGCGAAGGTCAAGGCGGGCGGTTCCGGCGTCTGGGGTCCGGTGCCGATGCCGCCCAACGCCGCAGTTCCCGATGCCGACGTCAACGCGCTCGTCGCCTGGATCCTCGCCGGCGCGAAGTAGCAGCGCCGCGGTCATCGATCGATGGCACGAGCGCATCGGCATGACCGCGCGCTTCCCGGCGGAGCACGCCGAGTTCATCGCACGCTGCGCTGCTTTCGGCCAGTCGAGTCTCACGCCCCTGCTGCTGCAATGGGCCCCCTTTGTTTTCGTTGCCAAAAGTGACGGTTCGGGCGCGAGCACTGGCGCGGTTCTGACGGTTTGACACTTGCGTAAACGTTCGCGTTGCTATCATCGATCGCAACGCACACGTCACTCACCTGGATTGGCAAAAGTGAGTGCTGATTCAAGTCCCATTCGCTGCTGCCTCGCTGGAAGCAAGCGCGTGGTGACGACGTCGGATGCGTTTCCCCCCGGTCATCCGACATCAGGAGAACTCATGGCATTGCTTCGCACCGTTCTTCTCGCCGCGGCGATTCTGATCAGCGGGCCGGCCGCGGCGCAGGTGGCGGCATGGCCGACCAAGCCAGTCACCCTCGTCGTGGGCTATGCGGCAGGTACCGGGATCGACACCACGACGCGCTTCTACGCCGAGCGCCTGCGCGAGGCCACCGGGCAGCCTTTCATCGTCGTCAACAAGGTCGGCGCGTTCGGCAACATCGCAGCGTCCGATGTGCTGCGCTCGACCAACGACGGCTACACCATCCTTGTCTCGCCCAATGGCACTCTGACCACCAATCAGCACCTGATGAAGAAGGTGCCGTTCGATGCGCTCAAGGACTTTGCACCGGTGACGACGATCGCACGGTGGGGCGCAATCCTGCTCGTCAATCCGCAGCACACAAAAGTGTCCAGCGTCGCGGAACTGACCGCGCTTCTGAAGTCGCAATCCGGAAGGCCGAACTTCGGGAGCGGCAATTTCACCGGCCAGGCTGCGGGCGAGCTATACAGGATGCGCGCGGGGTTTGAGGCGACGAACGTTCCGTACAAGGGCGTCCCCGCTGCGCTGGTCGACCTGCTCGGCGGCCAGGTGCAATTCATGTTCGCGGACGTCGTTACAGGCCTGCCGCAGGCGCGCAGCGGGCGTCTGCGCGCGCTCGCCGTGACCACGCCGAGACGGCTTCCGAGCGCGCCGGAGATTCCGACCATGATCGAAGCCGGCGTTCCCGACTATGTGCTCGTCAACTGGTTCGGTGTCTTCCTTCCGGCCGGCGCCCCGGAAGTGCTGATACGTCGCATCGGCGAGCTGTTCAACGCGGTGACCGCATCGCCTGCGGCGAGCGAGTTCTACGCCAAGGTCGGCGGCGAGGCGTTCCCGGGTACACCCGAGGCCACCCGCAAGCTGATCGAATCCGACATTCCGGCATGGGGTCGGCTGGTGAAGGCGGCGGGCATCGAGCCGCAGTGAGCACGATGGAGCTGTATCACAGCACCCACTCCACCTGTGCGCAGAAGGTTCGCATTGCCCTTGCCGAGAAGGAGCTTGAATGGGCCGGGCATCACCTTGACTTGCGCCGTTTCGAGCATCTGACGCCGCAGTTCCTGGCGCTCAACCCGGCCGGTCTGGTACCGGTGCTGGTCGATTCCGGCCGCGTGCTGACGGAATCGCGCCTTATCAATGAGTACCTCGAGGACGCCTATCGAGCGATTCCGCTGGCGCCCGCCGACCCGTTCGAGCGCGCGCGCATGCACGTATGGACCCGCTACTCGGATGAGGTCCTGACGCACGCGATCAAGCTGCCTTCCTTCGCCAAGAACATCGTCCCGGAGCTGCAGCGTATGGATCCAGCCGAGGCGGCTTCCGTGATCGCGCGCATCCCGAACGCTGACGTGCGCGCCCGCTGGAAGCGCGCCGCGACCCGCGGCATCACCGCCGATGACCTCGGCCCTTCGATTGCGCAACTCGCAGAGATGGTGCGGCGCATGGACGCAGCGCTCGCAGAAGGGCCCTGGCTCGCCGGCACGAACTACAGCCTCGCCGACATCGACGTCGCACCGTTCGTGCAGCGGCTCGTGCGCGTCGATCTCTTTCACCTCGTCGAGTCACGTCCGCGCGTCGCCGACTGGTACACACGGATTTCCGCCCGGCCGGCCTATCGCCGGGCGATGCCGGAAGCCGGATCAGAGGGGACGCGTGCGGCGCAGTGACTGCCGGCGGCCCGGACGTGTTGTCGGTGAATCGGTGTCGTTTCTTTTTCAGCCTATGGATGTTTCATCCGCTCGTCTTTCTGCAGCGAGAGCTCCCAAACTGACGGCAGACGTTCAGGATCGACCATCGAATGGCAGCAATCGCTGAAACCTGACATTGACCGGGACTCAGAACGGGAGCGCGGCACTCGACGGATTGTTTTCGGCTACGTCGGACTTCTTGCTTCGATACGTCCGCGGCGCCACGGCAACACATCGATGCCGCAACTTGACTAGCATCAACGCGGCTCCGCGATGAGATGGCAAACTCTCCCCTGGTACCGGCTCCGACATGCAGACCAAAGAAACCTTCGACGACCACGTCGTTCGCCTGTTCCTGTGCGCCTCCGCCGTGTGGGGAATCATTGGCATGCTGGTCGGCATGTATCTGGCCGCGGAACTGGCCTGGCCGTTCTGGAACTTCGACGTCCCCTTCCTGACCTTCAGCAAGCTGCGGCCCGACCATACCTTCGGCGTGATCTTCGCTTTCGGCGGCTCGGCGCTGATGGGCACCTGCTATTACTCGGTCCAGCGCACCACACACGCGCGGCTGGCGTGGGGCCGCCTCGCCGTGTTCACGTTCTGGGGCTGGCAGCTGATCTGCGTGATGGCGATGATCTCGATGCCGCTGGGCCTCACGCAGAGCAAGGAATACGCCGAGCCCGAATGGTGGATCGACATCTTCATCGCCGTCGTCTGGGTCTGCTTCGGCGCGGTGTTCTTCGCCACGCTCGCGCGCCGGCGCATCCAGCATATCTACGTCTCGAACTGGTACTACGGCGCCTTCATCATCGCCGTCGGGCTGCTGCACATCGTCAACAACCTCGCCATTCCGGTGTCGATGTTCAAGTCGTATCCGATCTATTCGGGCGCCGTCGATGCGATGGTCCAGTGGTGGTACGGCCACAACGCGGTGGCGTTCTTCCTCACTGCGGGCTTCCTGGGGATGATGTACTACTTCGTGCCGCGCCAGGCCCAGCAGCCGTTGTGGAGCTATCGCTTCTCGATCGTCAACTTCTGGGCCCTGATCTCGGTCTACATGTGGGCCGGCTCGCACCACCTGATGTACACGGCGCTGCCCGACTGGGTGCAATCGGTCGGCATGGCGTTCTCGCTCGTGCTGCTGATGCCGAGCTGGGGTTCGGCCGCGAATGGCCTCTTCACGTTCAACGGCTCGTGGCACCGGCTCAAGAACGACCCTGCGGCCAAGTTCATGGTGCTGGCGCTCGTGTTCTACGCCGCTGCCACCTTCGAAGGCTCGATGATGGCGATCAAGACCGTCAACTCGATCTCGCACTACACCGACTGGACCATCGCCCACGTGCATGCCGGCTCTCTCGGCTGGGTGGCCATGATCACGATCGGCTCGCTCTACGCGATGGCGCCGCGCGCGCTCGGCCGCCCGGCGATGCATTCGCACACGGGCATGGAAGTCCACTTCTGGCTGCACCTGTCCGGCACGCTGGTCTACGTGCTCGCAATGTGGGTCGCGGGGGTGACCGAAGGCATGATGTGGCGCGCGACCAGCCCTGACGGCTCGTTGACCTATTCCTTCATCGACAGCCTGATCGCGATCAAGCCGTTGTACATCGCGCGCTGGTTCGGCGGCGTGCTGATCTGGCTCGGCATGTGGGTGATGGCATGGAACCTCTGGTTCACCGCCGCCGACGCGCGCAAGCACATCATCGTGCCGATTCCGGTGCCCATCCCCGAGCCCGTGGCGGATCAGCTTCCGCCACCGCTGCCCGCAGCCGCCTGAGGAACGCGCTATGGCTTACCGCCACTTCGAGTTCATCGAGAAACACGTCTGGTTGTTGGGCATCCTCACCGCGATCATGGTCTCGCTCGGCGGCCTGGCCGAGATCACGCCGCTGTTCATCGAAGCGAACAAGTTGAGGCCTGCCGATGGCGTGAAGCCCTACTCGCCGCTTCGCCTGGCCGGCCGTGACGTCTACGTGCGCGAAGGCTGCTATCTGTGTCACTCGCAGATGATCCGCGCGCTGCGATTCGAGACCCAGCGCTACGGCCACTATTCGACCGCCTCCGAATCGGTGTACGACCGCCCGTTCCAGTGGGGCTCCAAGCGCACCGGCCCCGATCTCGCGCGTGTCGGCGGCAAGTACTCGGACGAATGGCAGCACCTGCACCTGATGACCCCTCGCCAGGTCGTGCCGGAATCCAACATGCCCGACTACCCGTGGCTGACCAAGGCCGGAATCGACGGCGAGGACATCCAGGCGCGCATGCGCGTGCTGCGCATGCTCGGCGATCCCTACAGCGATGCCGACATCGCCGCTGCGCCGAAGGCGGTCGCCGAGAAGACCGAGATGGATGCGCTCGTCGCCTACCTGCAGGGGCTGGGCATCGACAACGAACCTCAGGTCAAGGGAGCGGCGGCAGCTTCGGCGCCGGGAGGAGGCACACGATGAATCCGGTCTGGGGCCCGATTGCCGGCGCCTTCATCGTGCTCATGATGCTGGTCTTCATCGGCATCTGGATATGGGCCTGGCTGCCCTATCACAAGCGCGATTTCGCCGAGCTGGCTCGACTGCCGATGGAGGATGAGGACGCCGAGTCCGACGTTTCTCCGGGGGGCCGCCCATGAGCAGCTTCTGGTCAGGGTGGGTGATCGCGCTGATCGTGTTCAATCTCGGCGTCTCGTTCCTTCTTTTTCTCTGGGCTCCGCACGCCAAGATTCCCACCTTGCCGGACGGCACCACGGGGCACGTCTGGGCCAACGGCGCCATACGCGAGGGCATGCATCGGCTTCCGGTGTGGTGGATCGTGATCTCGCTGCTCATGTTCGTCAGCGCCTTCATCTACCTGGCTTTGTATCCCGGCTTCGGCGGTTTCTCGGGCCACCTGGGCTGGACGTCGCATGGGCAGCTGGCGAGCGAGACCGCCGCCAACCGGAGCCTGCAGGAAAAGGACATGCAGCGTTTCGCCGGGCTATCGATCGAAAAACTGGCCGCTGAGCCGGACGCGCTGTCATCAGGGAAGGTGCTCTTCGCCGACAACTGCGCGGCCTGCCACGGCAGCCTCGGGCACGGCAACCCGTTGCTCGGCGCGCCCGACCTGAGCGACGACGACTGGCTCTACGGCGGCGACGGCAAGGCCATACTGGCCTCCATCCTCGACGGTCGACGCGGGGTCATGCCGCCCTGGGGCCAGGCATTGGGTGAACAGGGCGTCGACAACGTCGGCGAGTACGTGATCAGTCTGACCTGGGGCACGCCGCACAACGTGGCCGACTTGATCAAGGTGAATGCCGGCAAGAAGCTGTTCTCGGCCTGCGCAGCGTGTCACGGCGCCGACGGCAAAGGCAATCAGGCGCTCGGAGCGCCGAATCTCACCGATTCGATCTGGCTCTACGGAGGCACGCCGGAGGCGGTGAAAGAGACCATCCGCAATGGCCGCAATGGCAACATGCCCGCATGGCGCACCCGCCTGGGCGAAGACGACGCGCGGATGCTCGCGGCCTATGTCTACTCGCTTTCACGCGCTCCCGTCGCCAGCCGATGAGGTGGCGGCACGCGACGTTCGCGACGCCTGGTATCGCCAGCCCATCGTCTGGGTGGGCGCTGCGGTGCTGGTCGCGTCCATCGCCGGCTGCGTGTGGCTGATCGTCGTCGCTGAGCGCCATGCCGATCCGCCCTTGCCGGTGGAGGGCCTGCAGATCCTGAAGGTGCCGATGACGCGACCTTCGCCACGCGAGGCCGCCTCGTCACCGTGAACGCGCCGGCCCTCTCGTGCTGGCATTGCGGCGAGAGCCTGCCTGCCGATCCGCCACGAGCGGTGGTCGCCGGAGTCGCGCATTCCGTGTGCTGCCATGGCTGCCGCGCGGCGGCCGAATGGATCAGCCAGCTTGGCCTGGCCGACTATTACCGCCTGCGCAGCGTCACCGCGCCGCGGGCCCCGGACCCGGCGCAGGCAAAGCGAAGCGCCGATGTCTGGCAGCGTCTGGAGTTGTCGCAACAGGCCGTGCGCACCCTCGCAGGCGGCCAGTGCGAAGCCTTGCTGCTGGTCGATGGCATCCGGTGCTCGGCCTGCGTCTGGTTGATCGAACGCGCACTCGGTGCTCTCCCGGGCGTGGCCTCCGTTCAGGTCAACGCCGTCGCGCAACGCGCGCGCATCGTCTGGGACCCTCGAGGAACGACGCTCCCGGCGATCCTGCAGGCGCTGGCGCGGACCGGCTACTCGGCGCTGCCGCTGGACGCGGCCACACTCGACGATTCCCGGCGCCGCGAATCGCATGCGGCGCTCAAGCGGCTGGCCGTCGCCGGCTTCGGCACGATGCAGGCGATGATGTACGCCAGCGCCCTGTATCTCGGCGCCGCCGAGACGATGGATCCGGCCACGCGCGAACTCATGCGCTGGTTCGGGCTGCTGGTGGCCACACCGGTGGTGTTCTATTCGGCACGGCCCTTCTTCCAGGGCGCCTGGCGCGCGTTGCGTGCGCGCACTCTCGGCATGGACGTGCCGGTGGCGATCGCCATCGCGCTGATCTACGCAGCCAGCCTGGTGCAGGCGCTGCGCGGCGGCGGCGAGGTGTATTTCGAACCGGCCGCTACCTCGAGATGCGCGCTCGCCATCGCGCCGGCGATATGGCCGATGCCATGGCGCGACTGATGCCCGCGTTCGCCGAGCGCCATCGCGTCGATGGCACGCTCGAACGTGTGGGCGTTTGCGAACTGGTGCCCGGCGACCGTGTGCACGTCGCCCAGGGCATGCGCGTGCCGGCCGACGGCGTGCTCGAAGACGCCGACTGCCGCGTCGACGAAGCGCTGCTGTCGGGAGAGTCGCTGCCGCTGCGCAAACGTCCCGGCGACGCGCTGACCGGCGGCAGCATGGTGGTCGAAGGCCCGGCCATCCTTCGCGTGCAGCGGGTCGGTGTCGACACGGCCGTGGCTGGCATCGCCGCGCTGGTGGCGCGCGCTCAGAGCGAGCGCCCTCGTCTGGCACGCGCAGGCGAACGGGCGGCCGCCGGTTTCGTGGCCCGCACGCTGGCGCTCGCCGCGCTCTGCGCCGTCGCCTGGAGCTTCGTCGACCCGGCGCGCGCCTTCGCGGCGACGCTCGCGGTGCTGGTGGTGTCGTGCCCCTGCGCATTCGCACTCGCCGTGCCGGCAGCGATCACGCGCGCCTTGTCGGTGCTGGCCGGACACGGTGTGTTCGTCGTGCACAGCGACGCGATCGAGCATCTGGCGCGGGTCAGCCGCGCCGTGTTCGACAAGACCGGCACGCTGACCGAACCGCATCTGGATCTCGAGTCCATCGACGCCATCGACCGTGATCACGCGCTGCGAGTGGCCGCGGCGCTGGCGCGCGGCAGCCAGCATCCGGTGGCGCAGGCCCTGATGCGTGCCGCCGCTGGCGCGGCCGTGGAGACGGCCACGGGCGTGCGCACCATCGACGGCGGCGGCCTCGAAGGCACCGTGGCCGGGTGCAGCTATCGGTTGGGCAGCCCTGCATTCGCCACCGCTGGCGCAGAGGACGACAGCGATGCCGTGATCCTCGCTGGCGAACACGGCATCGTCGCGTCGTTTCGTCTCGACGAGCGGCTGCGCAGCGGCGCCCGCGAAGCCGTCGCCGCACTGCTGGCCGACGGGGTCGAGGTGGAAATCGTCAGCGGCGACGCGCCCGCGAAAGTCGCCGCCGTCGCCAGCCGACTGGGCATCACGCAGTGGCGGGCCCGCCAGAGCCCGGCCGCCAAGCTCGAGCGCCTGCGCGAACTGCGCGCCGGCGGCGCCCGTGTCCTGGCGATCGGCGACGGCATCAACGACGCGCCCGTGCTGGCCGGTGCCGATGTCGCCGTGGCGCTGGCCTCGGGAGCCGATCTCGCGCAGGCCGCGGGCGATGTCATTCTCGACGGCGCGCGCCTGACGGCGCTGCCCGCCGCGCGCGTGGTCGCGCGCCAGACCCTGGCCGTGCTGCGCCAGAACCAGCGCTGGGCGCTGGCCTACAACCTGGCTGTCGTGCCGCTGGCCGCGCTCGGGTTCGTGGCGCCGTGGCTGGCCGCGATCGGCATGTCGGTGAGTTCGCTGGTCGTCGTGCTCAACGCGTTGCGCATCGGTCGTCGCACATCGGCAGACGCGAGCGCCCCGTTCACGGCGGCAGAACTGAGCCGCGCCGCATGAACATCCTCGTCGTGATGATTCCGCTGTCGATCGTGCTGCTGATCGGCGCCGGCATCGCGTTCTTCTGGGCCGTCGAACACGACCAGTTCGACGACATGGAGACGCCGGCGCTGTTGCCGCTGCTCGACAGCGCACCCGCCGGCGACGAAACGCCCGGATGAACGGCGTGCTCACGATCGGCGCGGCGCTGCTGCTGGGCCTCGCCGCCAGCGGCCACTGCCTGGTGATGTGCGGCGGCATCTCCAGCGCGCTCGGCATCGCCACGGGCAGGGGCGCCAGCGGACGACCACTGCCGCGGCTGCTGGTCGGCTACCAGCTCGGCCGCGTGACCTCGTACTCGCTGGCGGGTCTGCTGCTCGGCGGCGTGTTCGGTGGCCTGATCGGATGGATGGATGCGGACAACGTGCGTCGCGGCCTGCGCGTCCTTGCCGCAGGCGCGCTCCTTCTCGGCGCGCTGGTCGCGTTGGGGCGCGTGCGCGACATCGGGCTCGGCCCGGGACGGCAGTTGTGGGTGCGCATCGCACCGCTCGGACGCCGTCTGCTGCCGGTCACGACGCTGCCACGCTCGTTCGCGTTCGGCATGGTCTGGGGCTTCATGCCGTGCGGCTTCGTCTATACGGTCATGCTGATCGCGACGGTGCAGCTCGACGCCGCGCGCAGCGCGCTGACGATGGCCGCTTTCGGACTGGGTACGCTGCCCGCCATGCTGCTCGCTGCCTTCGGCGCCCAGCGTTTCGCCAGCGTCAGCACCCGGCCGTCGGCGCGACGCATCGCCGGCGCGGCCTTGCTGGCCAGTGCCATGCTGACTCTGGTGGCTCCGTGGCTGCCCGAATCTTCGTGGCTGCATGCCTGGCTGCCGTTCGTCTGCACGACGCGCTGAGGCTTCGTCCGATCCTGTGTCTTCACGCCGCAGGCGCGTGTTGATCTCGGGCGCCGGAATCGCTACCGGAATGGCCTGTCGGCGAAGAGCCGCGCACGACTGAGGGTGCGCGCTTCGGCCGACGCCGTGAAGCGCCCTTCGAGGATGATGCCTTTCGCGTGCACGTCGCGCGCGTGGTGCTGCCCGGAGGCACTGTGCAAGGCGCCAACCAGGCAGGCCGGCATGACGTTCGGCAGCCAGCTCGGCTGGCCCGTTATAGTCGGCCGTACACTTCGCCTTCTGCTCGACCCGTCATGTCCGACCCCACCGAGAAACCGTCGCGTCGGCCAGTGTCCAGGACGGCGCTCGTCGCCATCGCCCTGTCGCTGGCCAGCGTCGCCGCATCGGCTGGCGACCTCACGGTGTCCGCGGCGGCGAGCCTGACGAACGCGTTCAAGGACATTGGCGCGGCGTTCGAGAAGGCCGGCCCCGACACCAAGGTCCTTCTCAACTACGGCGCGTCGGGTGCGCTGCTGCAGCAGATCGCCAAGGGCGCGCCGGTCGATGTCTTCGCCAGCGCCGATCAGGAGACGATGGACCAGGCCGAGCAGCAGCAGCTCGTCAAGGCGGGAACGCGAGTGAATTTCGTGAGCAACTCGCTCGTCGTCATCGTCCCGTCCGACGCGGCCGCCACGCCGAAGACGCTGACCGACCTGACCGGCCCGGCCTTCAAGAAGATCGCGATCGGCGTTCCGGCCAGCGTGCCGGTGGGTCGCTACACCAAGTCCGTCCTGGAGAAGGCGCAGCTCTGGCCCGCCATCGAGGCCAGGATGATCGGCGCGCAGAACGCGCGCCAGGCGCTCGACTACGTCGCGCGTGGCGAGGTCGAGGCCGGCTTCGTGTACGGCACCGACGCGGCGATCATGCGTGACAAGGTCAAGGTCGCTTTCGTCGTGCCGACCGACAAGCCGGTGCTCTATCCGATCGCGGCCCTGGCCGCGTCGCAGAACATGGCGACAGCGCAGAGGTTCGTCGCCTTCGTCGCTTCGCCGGCCGGCCAGTCGATCCTCGCGACGTACGGTTTCGGCAAGCCGTGAGCGGGCGTGGAGGCAGCCTGGATCGCGCTCGGACTGTCTCTGAAGGTCGCCTTCTGGGCGACGGCGATCGACGTCGTGCTCGGCATCGCCGCGGGCTTCGCCCTGGCCCGCTACCGGTTCCCGGGCCGCGAACTGGTCGACTCGATCCTGCTCCTGCCGTTGGTGCTGCCGCCGACCGTGCTGGGCTACTACCTGCTCGTCGTCGTCGGGCGACGCGGCTGGCTCGGCGGCTGGCTCGAGCGCACGTTCGACATCCACCTCATCTTCACGTGGCAGGGTGCCGTGCTCGCTGCCGCCGTGGTGGCGTTTCCGTTCGTCTGCAAGTCGGCGCGGGCGGCGTTCGAGAACGTCGACGTGCAGTACGAGCAGGCGGCGAAGGTGCTCGGCCTCGCCGGGCCGGCGATCTTCTTGCGGGTCACGCTGCCGCTCGCCTGGCGCGGCATCCTCGCCGGCGTTCTGCTCGCCTTCGCGCGCGCGCTGGGCGAATTCGGCGCCACGCTGATGGTCGCGGGCAGCATCCCGGGCAAGACGCAGACGCTCTCGATCGCGGTGTACGAGGCTGTGCAGGCCGGCCAGGACGATCTCGCCAACGGCCTGGTGCTGCTCACCTCGGTGACCTGCGTCGCCGTCCTGCTGCTCGCGGGGCGGATCGCGCCGAGCCGGATCCCCGGTCGCTCGTGAGGACGTCGCGATGAAATGGCAAGTCTCCGTGAGGAAGGCGATGGGAACCGGCAACCATCCGTTCGTCCTCGACGCCACGTTCTCGAGCGACAGGATGCGGCTCGTCCTGTTCGGCCCGTCGGGCGCAGGCAAGAGCCTCACGCTGAAGGCGATCGCCGGCCTGCTGACGCCCGACCAGGGCCGCATCGTCTTCGACGGCCAGACGCTGTTCGATTCGCAGGCCCGGATCGACGTCGCGGCGCGAAGCCGTGGCCTGGCCTATCTTTTCCAGGAGTACGCGCTCCTCCCGCATCTCACGGTGCGGCAGAACGTCGCCTTCGGGCTGGACAAGGGGCTGCGCAATCCCGGCCGCCACGTCGTCAGCGAGGTCGCCGATCGCTGGCTCGAGGCGCTCGAGCTGCAATCGCTCGGCCAGCGCTACCCCGACCAGCTCTCGGGCGGCCAGCGCCAGCGCACCGCCGTCGCCCGCGCCCTCGCGGCCGGCGCGCGTGCCTTGCTGCTCGACGAGCCTTTCGCCGCCCTCGACCAGTCGCTGCGCAGCCGGCTGCGCGCCGAGCTCGCCGACCTGCAGCAGCGCCTCGCGATCCCGATCCTGCTCATCACCCACGACATCGCCGACGTCGAAGCGTTCGCCGACGAGGTCGTGCACATCGAAGGCGGGCGCATCAAGTCAGCCGTCGCAACCGCATGAGGAGGCTTCCATGAAGACCCGTGCCCGCAACCAGCTCGCCGGCAAAGTCGCTTCGGTTCAGCCGGGCGTCGTCAATGCGGAAGTCATCATCGACGCCGGCGGCGGCTTGTCGCTCGTCGCGATCGTCACGCGGTAGAGCGCCCGGTCGCTCGGCCTCGCGCCCGGATCGCCGGCGTCGGCGATCTGCAAGGCCTCGAGCGTGATCGTCGGCGTCGACCGCTAGCTTCGGGCCCGGCCGCCCGCAGCCGCGCCGGCGGTCTTGACCAGCGCGATGAGCGCCTCGATGTCCTTCGCGCACGAGGCCGCGGCATGCGTCTCGATCTTGCGATAGGTGCGCACGAGGAGTTCACCCGTCTCGGTCAGCTCGCTGCCGCCGCCCTGGTCGCCACCGATCGCCGAGGCGACGGCCGGCTTCTTCAAGGAGCGGTTGACCTCGTCGACGAGCATCCATGCGCGCCGGTAAGACATCCCCATCGTCTTGGCCGCGGCGGTGATCGACCGGGCATCGCGAATCGCCTCGAGCAACTCGATCTTGCCCGGGCCGATGGCGATCGACTCCCCGGACATCACCCGCATCCGGAAGCGCGCCACGGGGGCGCCGCGTCGGGACTTCGGCGAAGAGGAGGCGGACTGCTTCATGGGCTTGGTCACTGTAGCGCTCCGAGCCCGAGGCCTGAGCCCGGATGCTGGCCGGCCTGACCGAGCTCGGCTTCGTGGGAAGGTGCCGGGGCGCTATCGGCCCGCGACGCGTCCCTTGACCGCGTTCGCGCTCGCGCCGTAGGTGACGCGGCCGCTCGCGTCGGCTGGCAGGCGAGCGCGCAGCCGATCCTCCAGGAGCGCGACATCGGCCGACGTCATCGCGGCGACGCGAGGTGCCATGCGCGGGCCGCTCTGCGCGATGCGCCAGAAGTCGTCGAAGGAGTCGAAGGTCCGCTCGACGGAGATGGTCCGGGTCTCGACGTCGACCAGTCCCGCGTCCTGCCACAGGGATCGCATCGACTCGATCCGTGAGGCCTCGACGCTCGGCGGCAGGAGCAGCGGCGCGCCGAGCGCCACCATCTCCTGGGAGACCGCCGCGAAGGGGAAGCCGCCGCCGAGCATGTCCCACGCGTAGGCGCAGACGCTGCCGCCCGGCTTGACGACGCGTGCCATTTCGGCGACGCCTTTCGCCGGGTCGGGCACGAAGAAGATCACGAGCGCCATCATGGCGGCATCGAACGCGGCGTCGGCGAAGGGCAGCGCCATCGCGTCGCCGACCTGGAACGCCGCCGCGCGGCCGGCGAGGCGGGTCCGCGCGAAGGCGACCTGCTCCGGCGAGGGATCGACGCCCTGCACGTCGACCGGGGCGCAGCGACCGATCAGCCTCTCGGTGAACACGCCGTTGCCGCAGCCGACGTCGACCCAGCGCAGGCCGCTCGACGGCGCGAGCCAGTCGAGGAAGGTGTCGCCGACGAGCGAGCTCCACTTGCCCATGAATTCCTCGTAGGCGGCGCCGTCGTCGAATCGGATCTGCGCTTGTTCGTTCATCGGGCAAGGGTAGTCGAAGCGGCGGTCGCAGCCCTGGGGATTCGATCTGACACACTCGCGTCACCTCTGCAGCGAGCACCGCCACCGTGTCGACAAGCCTTGAAGATCGCGACGCCTCCGCTCCGGCCGCGAGCGGCATGAAGAAGGGCCTGACGAGCTACGGCGACACCGGCTTCTCGCTCTTCCTGCGCAAGGCCTTCATCAAGGGCGCGGGCTATACCGATGCGGCGCTCGACCGGCCCGTGATCGCGATCGCCGACACCGGCAGCGACTACAACGCCTGCCACGGCAACGCGGCGCAGCTGGTCGAGGCGGTCAAGCGCGGCGTGATGCTCGCCGGCGGCCTGCCGATGCGCTTCCCGACCATCTCGATCCACGAGAGCTTCGCCGCGCCGACGAGCATGTTCCTGCGCAACCTGATGTCGATGGACACCGAGGAGATGATCCGCGCCCAGCCGATGGACGCGGTCGTGCTGATCGGCGGCTGCGACAAGACCGTGCCGGCGCAGCTGATGGGCGCGGCCTCGGCCAACATTCCGGCGATCCAGCTTGTCACCGGCTCGATGCTCACCGGCTCGCATCGCGGCGAGCGCGTGGGCGCCTGCACCGACTGCCGCCGCTACTGGGGGAAGTTCCGAGCCGGCGAGATCGACGCCGAGGAGACGGCCGAGGTCAACGACCAGCTCGTCGCCAGCGTCGGCACGTGCTCGGTGATGGGCACGGCGAGCACGATGGCCTGCATCGCCGAAGCGCTCGGCATGACGATGCCCGGCGGCGCGTCGCCGCCGGCGGTCACCGCCGATCGCATCCGCATCGCCGAGGAGACCGGCGCGCAGGCGGTGCGGATGGCGAAGGACCGGCTCACGATCGACAAGATCCTCACGCCGGCCGCGTTCGAGAACGCGATGCGCGTGCTGCTCGCGATCGGCGGCTCGACCAACGGCATCGTCCACCTCGCCGCCATCGCCGGACGCATGGGCCTGGAGATCGACATGCAGGCGCTCGACCGCATGGGCCGCGAGACGCCGGTGCTGCTCGACCTCAAGCCTTCGGGCCAGCACTACATGGAGGACTTCCACGCCGCCGGCGGCATGGCGACGCTGCTGCGCAAGCTGAAGCCGCTCCTGCGCCTCGACGCGCTTACCGTCACCGGCCGCACGCTCGGCGACGAGCTCGAACGCGCCGGGCCGGGCTTCGCGCAGGAGGTCGTGCGCAGCCTCGCGAACCCGATCTACCCGCAGGGCGGGATCGCCGTGCTGAACGGCAACCTCGCGCCCGGCGGCGCGATCATCAAGCAGTCGGCCGCCGACGCGCGACTGATGGAGCACGAAGGTCGCGCCGTCGTCTTCGAGGACCTCGAGGACCTCGCGAGGCGGATCGACAGCGACGCGCTCGACGTCACGGCCGACGACGTCCTCGTGCTCAGGAACATCGGTCCGAAGGGTGCGCCGGGGATGCCCGAGGCGGGCTATATCCCGATCCCGATGAAGCTCGCGCGCGCCGGCGTGAAGGACATGGTGCGCATCTCCGACGGTCGCATGAGCGGCACGGCCTTCGGCACCATCGTGTTGCACGTCACGCCGGAGTCGGCGATCGGCGGTCCGCTCGCGCAGGTGCGCGACGGCGACCGCATCCGCCTCAGCGTCGAGCGGCGCGAGATCGCGCTGCTGGTGACCGATGCCGAGCTGGCCAGGCGATCACGGGAGAGCCCAGTCGTCGAGCCGACGGCCGAGCGCGGCTACAGAAAGCTCTTCCTGCAGAGCGTGCTGCAGGCCGATCGCGGCGTCGACTTCGATTTCCTGCAGGCGCCGCGCATGACCGGGAAGACACCCGGCCCGCGCTAGCCTACGCGGCTTCGGCGAGCACGGCGAGCCTGGCCGTCGCTTCGCGCTTGCCCATGCCGCGCAGGGCCGTGATCGCGGGTAGGTGGCGCGCAGAAGGGCGGGCCTTGCCTTGCTCCCAGTTGTAGATCGACTGCGACGACGCGCCCACGAGCGCGCCGCATTCGGCCGCCGAGAGGCCGAGCCGGTTGCGCAGCGAGAGCAGCCCTTTCGCGCTGAAGCGACGCAGGTTCGCGCCGCCTTCGTCGCTCGCCGCCGCCTCGGGCGCGGCGCGCTGGCCGCGACCGAGCTTGCGCAGCGTCTGCTCGAGGGCCTGGGCGCGATGCTTCAGCGCCGCGATCTCCTTGCGATGCGAGCCGACGGCCTTCTTCATCGTCAGCACTTCGGCACGGACTTCCTTGCGGGCGACGCGAGCAATCTCGCTCTTGAGAATGGATGCGATATTGGGCATACGGTGGATTGTGAGGCACCCGGATTGGGTTTTCGAAGCGAGGCCAATCGACCTGCGCTCGGCGGATCGACAGGTGAGGAAGCGCCGTCGCGAGACGGGGCGCCGCCTGCGCGATCCGCGCCCAATGGTAATGGACCTTTGAGCGATCGCACTGCCGCCCGTCCATGTCCGGAAAAAGGGCTTGATCCGGTGGGATGCGTCGCAGCGCTCGGGTCGGCCGTCGGTGACTGCGATCCAAAGGGCTCGTGCGCGAAAACCCCCACGCCCAGGCTCAGCGCATCGCCGGTGCCGGATCCGTGATCGGCTCGGACGCCGTTCGCGCGCCGGCCGACGGACTCGCTCGCCCCGAATCGTCGGCAACCGTCTCGGCGTCGACGCTGACATGCCCCGGGAGTCCTCCGCCCAGGCCCTGGTCGGGCAGGAATCCGCCCGACTGGTGCTTCCACAGCATCGCGTAGTGGCCGCCGAGCCGGAGCAGCTCCTCGTGCGTGCCCTGCTCGACGATGCGGCCGTGGTCGAGCACGACGAGCCGGTCCATGCGGGCGATCGTCGACAGGCGGTGGGCGATCGCGATCACCGTCTTGCCGCGCATGAGCGTCGCAAGCTGCTCCTGGATCGCGAGCTCGACCTCGCTGTCGAGCGCCGAGGTCGCCTCGTCGAGGATCAGGATCGGCGCGTCCTTCAGGACCACGCGCGCCAGGGCGATGCGCTGGCGCTGGCCGCCCGAGAGCTTGACGCCGCGTTCGCCGACGTGGGCCTCGTAGCCGGTGCGTTCCTTCCAGTCGACGAGGTCGAGGATGAAGTCGTGCGCCTGCGCCTGTCGCGCCGCCGACTCGATCTGCGCGTGCGTCGCGTTCGGCCGGCCGTAGGCGATGTTGGCGGCGATCGAGCGATGCAGCAGCGACGTGTCCTGCGTCACCATGCCGATCGCGGCGCGCAGGCTCTCCTGGGTCGCGTGGCCGATGTCCTGGCCGTCGATCCGGATCGAGCCCTGCTCGACCTCGTGGAAACGGAGCAGCAGGTTGACGAGCGTCGACTTGCCCGCGCCCGATCGGCCGACGAGGCCGACGCGCTCGCCCGGCGCGATCACGAGGTTCAGGTCGTCGAGCACGCGCCGGCCGTCGGCGCGGCCGTAGGTGAAGGTGAGGTGCTCGATCCGGATCTCGCCGTGCGGCACGTCGAGCTCGCGCGCGGCCGGCCGGTCGACGAGCGTATGCGGCACGGCGATCGTCTCCATGCCTTCCTGGACGATGCCGATGTTCTCGAAGATGCCGGTCACCTCCCAGCTCACCCAGCCCGAGACGTTGGCGATCTGCCAGGCCAGAGGCAGGGCGGTCGCGACGATCTCCACGCCGATCGTGCCGTGGCTCCAGAGGACGATGCCGATGGCCGCGGTCGACACCAGCAGCAGCGCGTTTATGACCGCCAGCGTGCCCATGAAGCGCGTGATCAGCCGCATGTGGGCGGCGATCGCGGCGGTGTGCTGGTCGATCACTTCGCGCACGTAGTCGTCCTCGTCGCGGGCGCGGGCGAAGAGCTTGACGGTGAGGATGTTGGTGTAGCTGTCGACGACGCGGCCCATCACGTGCGAGCGCACCTCCGACGACACTTTCGCCAGGTCGCGCATGCGCGGCACGAAGTAGGCGAGGAAGGAGACGTAGGCAACAGCCCAGCAGGCGGTCGGCAAGGCCAGGCGCCAGTCGGCGAAGCTCATCAGCACGAGCGTGCTGATGCCGTAGATGGCGATGTACCAGATCGCGCGGATGCTCGAGACGACGCACTCGCGCACCGCGTTGCCGGTCTGCATGACGCGGTTGGCGATGCGCCCGGCGAAGTCGTTCTGGAAGAAGGGCCAGCTCTGGCGCACGACGTGCCAGTGGCTCTGCCAGCGGATCAGGCTCGTCGCGCCCGGCACGACGGCGTTGTTGCGCACGAGGCTGTCGGCGAGGAGCGCGATCGGCCGGCCGATCAGCACCAGGAGCGCCATGCCGAGCATCCCGAACTTCGCGCCCTCGACGGCGGCGACGCGATCGCTCGACTGCATCAGGCCGACGAGCTTGCCGATGAAGACCGGGATCGAGGTGTCGATCAGCGCGACCGCCAGCCCGGTGACGAACATCGCGGCATAGAGGCCGCGCGTCTGGCGCACGAAGTGCCAGTAGAAGTTGACGAGACCTTGCGGCGGCGGCGACGTCGGCAGCACCGTGGGGCGGATGCGGCGCTCGAAATAACTGAACATCGCGTCGATTTTCCCTGCAACGGCGCGAACGCGCAGAACGTGCCGTCGCGGCGAGTGCTGCGCCGGCGACGACCCGCTGCGGCGACTCCCCGAGAAAGCGCAGGCGGCGGTCGATCGCGCGATCGCCCGACCGACCGGAGCGCTACTTCGCCGGCGCGACGGCTGCGAGCCAGGCGGTCAGCTCGTCGCCGAGCCGGCCGAGGCCGATGCGAAAGCCCTGCACCGCGCCGCCCGCGTCGAACGACGCGGCAGGTACGGCGACGCTGAAGGTTCGGCGTGCGAGTACCGTGTGCTTCGCCGTGTCGCGCAACTCGGCCGCGACGACGATCTTCGCCGTGCCGGGGCTCGACGAGGCGTCGTGATAGATCTCGAGCAGCTGGGTCGAGAGGACGAGCGTGCCGCGCACGCCGCCGCCCGCGACCGCCACGGTGCGAAAGAGATGCGCGGCGTCGATGCGGTCGATCAGGGCGCGCGTCACCGCCGTCTCGGGCGGCTCGGTCCAGTTGCTGAACTGGTAGTAGGCGCGCACGCCTTCGGCCTTGCTGTAGGCCATCTCCTGGGTCGCGTAGAACGAGGCGGCGACGGTCGGCAGCACGATCAGCGTCGCGTCGCTCGGCGTCGCGCCGGAGTTCGCCGCCGGGGCGGGCGCGACGGCGGCAGCATCCAGCACGAAGTAGCGGAATGGCTCGTGCGGCCCGGAGCCGGCGCAGCCGACGAGGAGCGCCACGGCGGCGAGCAGGAGGGCCTTCATCGCCGCCCCTCGCCCGGCCCCATGTTCTCGGCCGCCGGACCGAACACGGCCGCGCGCGGATCGCTGAACTTGCGCGCCGTCGTGCCGAGCGCGGCGGCCGTTGCGCGCAGCTGCTGGCTGGTGGCGCGCAACTCGCGCTCGCTGTTGCCGAGCAGCGCCTCGGAGGCGTCGGCGATGTGCGAGATGTCGGCCGTGAGCCGCGCCGTCGAGCCGGTGATCTCGCGCAGGCTCGTCTTCGCTTCCTTGCCGAGCTTGTCGACGGTGAGCGCGACCGTGTGCGCGTCGCCGCCGACGCCCTGGAGGGCGACGCGCGCCTGCTCCGATGTCCGTCCGATCGAGTCGACCGTGCGGTCGAGATGCTCGATCGCGACGCCGACGTGCTTCGTCAGGTCCTGCAGGTTGACCAGAGTCGCGCTGATCGCGGCGGTGTTCTCGGGCGAGAGCAGCACGGTGATGCGCTGCATCGTCTCGTCGGCGCGGGCAGCGAGCTGGTTCGCCGTGTCGGAGAACTGCTGCAGCTGCGACTCGCCTTCGGCGATCACCGGATTCGGGTCGCCGCTGTCCGTGCGTTCGACGAGCGCGCTGGTCTCGTTGTCGTTGACGAGGCGGATCGTCGCCAGGCTGGTGACGAGGTTGCGATCGACGACCGCGCGCGTGCTCGTGCGCACCGGTGCCTTCGGCGAGATGCCGATCGTCACCTCGACCGTGCCCGGCCGGCTGGAAGAGAACGAGAAGCCGGTGACGGCGCCGACCCGGATACCCTTCATGCGCACGTCGCTGCGCACCTCCAGGCCCTCGAGCGACTGCTTGGCGAAGTAGATCGTGTAGTCCTGCAGCTCCTCGCGCTTGCCGCTCGCCAGCAGCCAGACGATGGCTGCGGCCAGCAGGCCGACGAGGACGAGCGCGGACGCGCCGACCAGCGTGTATTTGGCTTCGGGTTCCATCAGCTTGTCTCTCCGGAGGGTACGGCTCGCGCCGAGAAGTATTCCTGGATCCACGGATGCTCGGTGCGCCGCACGTCGGCGACCGGGCCGTTGGCGACGACCTTGCCGGCCGAGAGCGCGATCACGCGGTCGATGATCGACAGGATCGTGTCGAGATCGTGGGTGACCATGAAGACCGTGAGACCGAGACTGTCGCAGAGCGTGCGCACGAGCGAGTCGAAGGCGCGCGCGCCGATCGGATCGAGCCCCGAGGTCGGCTCGTCGAGGAACAGGATCTCGGGCTCGAGCGCGAGCGCGCGGGCGAGCGCGACCCGCTTTCGCATCCCGCCCGAGAGCTGCGACGGCGCCTTCTTGCCGGTGTCGGGCGCGAGGCCGACGAGCGAGAGCTTGAAGCCGACGAGCGGCGCGATCAGCGACTCCGGCAGCGAGGTGTGCTCGCGCAGCGGCACGGCGATGTTGTCGGCGACGCTGAGCGACGAGAAGAGGGCGCCGTCCTGGAACAGCATGCCGAATCGGCGGCGCAGCGCGTTCATCGCGTCCTCGCTCGCGCCCTGCACGTCGGTGCCGAGCAGGCGCACGCGGCCGGCGGTCGGGCGCATCAGGCCGATCATCTCCTTCAGCAGCACCGACTTGCCCGTGCCGCTGCCGCCGATCAGGGCGACGACCTCGCCGCGCGGCACGGTGAACGAGACGCCGTCGTGCACGGTGTCGCTGCCGAAGCGGGTGACGATGTCGTCGACCTCGAGGACGATGTCTGTTTGACGTCCCATCACAGGCCCAGCTTCTGCAAGGTGACCGCGAACACGGCGTCGAGCACGATCACCCAGACGATGCTCTGCACGACGGTCGACGTCGTGTTCTCGCCGACGCTGCGCGCGTCGCGCTCGACCGACATGCCCATACGGCAGGCGATCATGGCGATGAAGGCGGCGAACGCCGGCGCCTTCGCCAGGCCGATGACCAGGGCGCTGAGCGGCAGCACCGCGTGCAGACGCGATACGAACGACGGCGGCGAGATGCCGAGCTGGAGCGCGCCGATGAGCACGCCGCCGCCGATGCCGGCGATGTCGCCGACGAAGACGAGCAGCGGCAGGCCGAGGACGATCGCGACCAGGCGCGGGATCACGAGCACCTGGATCGGCGACAGGCCGAGCGTGCGGATCGCGTCGGTCTCCTCCTGCACCTTCATCGAGCCGATCTGTGCCGTGAATGCCGCGCCTGATCGTCCGGCGACGATCACGGCGACGAGGATCGGCGAGAGCTCGCGGCACAGGGCCAGGCCGACGCCGTCGACGACGAAGATCGTCGCGCCGTAGCGCTGGGCCTGGACGCCGAGCAGGTAGGCGAAGACGACGCCGATCAGGAAGGTGACGAGGATGACGATCGGCACCGCCTCGACCGTCACCGACTGGAACTGCGCGACCGTCTCCTTGAAGCGGAAGAGGGCGGGCCGGCGCACGATCGCACCGGCCTGGACCGCGACCTCGCCGATGAAGCCGGTGTGGCCGGCGAGGTTGCCGCCGACGTCGACCAGCGTCGCGCCGACCTTCTGCACGAGGCCCAAGCGCTGCAGCCTGGCACGCACCGGGGCGACGTTCATGCTGCTTCGAACCAGCTCGATGAGGCGGGTCTCGCCAGCGCCCATGGCGCGCAGGCTGACCTCCGAGCCGGCCGGGAGCCGGCTCAGCAGGACGAAGGCGGCCGAGGTGTCCATCTCGGCGAGACGACTGCCGTCGAGGACGAGCGGCCGATCGGCGGCGAGCTCGAGCCGCGCGACATCGCTCGCGATCCGCTCCGCGTCGCCGACGCGCCAGTCGCCGCCGAGGTACAGCACGGCGGCGCCGTTCTCGGTGGCGAGCTCGAGCGCCTGCGCCTCGGCCACACCACCCGCGCTCCTCGATGGCGACGCCACGGAGCAGCTCAGGCCCGCGGCCGCAAGGCCGCGAGGTCGGGGCGAGCGATCGGTCGGACGGTCTCGTAGGCGCGCGCCGCGCGCAGCACCAGCGCGTCGCCGAACATCGGGCCGACGATCTGCAGGCCGATCGGCAAGCCGTCGGAGGTGAGGCCGCAGGGGATCGTGCAGGCCGGCTGCTGCGTCAGGTTGAACGGATAGCTGAACGGCGTCCAGCCGAGCATCGCCGCCGGATTCATCGGGCTGTGGCCGGCCGGCCGTGCGACGAACGCCGGCACCGCGACCGACGGCGTGACCAGCAGGTCGAAGCGCTGCATGAACTGGCGCATGTGCGAGCCGAGCGCGCCGCGGCGCAGGTGCAGGCGCTGCACGTCGAGCGCGCTCAGCCGCTCGCCGAGCATCGCCTCGGCGCGAAAGTCGGGATCGACGACGTCCTGCTGTTCCCGCGTGAGGTCGTTCCAGACGGTCCACGCGCCCAGGAACCAGAGGCCTGTCGTGATGTCGAGCGGGTCGTCGAATCCGGGGTCGACCGCCTCGACGTGCGCACCGAGCGCGGCGAACTCGGCGGCCGCGGCGGCGACTGCCGCGGCGACCTCGGGATCGACGTTCGTCGCGTAGCCCAGCGTCGGCGAGAACGCGACGCGCAGGCCGCGGATGCCGTCGTCGAGACCCCGCGTGTAGTCGCTGTCGTCGGCGGGCAGCGCGGTCCAGTCGCGCGCGTCGGGCCGCTTGATCACGTTCATCAGCAGCGCCGCGTCGGCGACGCTCATGCTGTGCGGGCCGAGATGAGCGACGCTGCCGAAGGGCGAGAGCGGATATGCGGGAACGCGGCCGAAGCTCGGCTTCAGGCCGAAGTTGCCGCAGAACGCGCCCGGGATGCGGACGCTGCCGGCACCGTCGGTGCCGATCGAGAGCGGGCCCATGCCGCAGGCGATCGCCGCGGCCGTGCCGCCCGACGAGCCACCCGTCGTGCGCTCCGGATTCCACGGATTGCGCGTGATGCCGGTGAGCGGCGAGTTCGTCTCGCCCTTGCAGCCGAACTCCGGCGTCGCCGTCTTGCCCAGGATCACGGCGCCGGCCTCGCGCACTCGCGCCGCGACCGGCGCGTCGACGTCCCAGGCCTGGCTCGGGTCGACGGTGCGCGAGCCGCGCAGGGTCGGCATGCCGGCGACGAGGATCAGGTCCTTGATCGACATCGGCACGCCGTCGAGGGTGCCGCAGGGCGCGTCCTGCGCCCACCTCGCCTCGCTGGCGCGTGCCGAGTCGAGCGCGCTCTCGGCTGCGAGATGGACGAAGGCGTTGACGACCGGGTCGAGGTGCTCGATCCGCGCCAGCACGGCGCGCGTTGCTTCCACCGGCGACGCGGCGCGCGAGCGGTAGAGGCGCAGCAACTCGGTGGCGCTGCAGTCGGCGAGATCGGTGGCTGGGGTCATCGTGGCTCTCGGTCGGTCGGTCGAACGAATGCGTAGGATCGGCCGCTGTCGAGAAAACGGAGACGACGACCGTGAGCATGCATTCTGCGTTGCCTTCCGCCGGCTCGCGACGGGTTCTTCTCGCGTCGCTCGCCGCCGTCGTCCTGTGCGCCGCCCTCGCAGGCTGCGGCGGGGGTGGCGGGAGCGCCGGCTCGGGTCCGACGATTGCGCCCGCACCGGCCGTCGACGGGCCCGCCTGGCGCGGCTACGCCGGCAATTCCCAGCACACGGCACTCGGTCAGATCGCGACCCAGGACCTGAACCGCATCGCCTGGTCGACGCCCGTCGATCTCGCGCCGGTGCTCAGCAACGGCGCGCTCCTGATCCACTACGGCTCGCCGGTGGTCACCTCGCACAACACTGTCATCGTGCCGGTGAAGACCGGTCGCACCGGCGGCTTTCGCGTCGAGGCGCGCTCGGGCACGAACGGCGGTCTGATCTGGTCGGCGGACAGCGACTACGTGCTGCCGCCGAGCAGCTGGGTGCCGAGCTACAACGTGGCACTCAGCACGGGCAACCGGCTCTTCGCGCCGGCCGTCGGCGGCAAGCTGCTGGTCAAGGACGACGCCGATGCCTCCGGCGGCGCGCTGCGCACGCTGATCTTCTACGGCGCGAACGCGTACAACGCGGCGCCGGCGACCTTCGACGCCACCGTCTTCGTCAACACGCCGATCACCGTCGACACCCAGGGCAACGCGTTTTTCGGCTTTTATGTCGGCGGTGCGAACCCGCTCGGCCTGGTGAGCGGGATCGCGCGCATCGCGGCCGACGGCACCGGCCTGTGGCTCGGCGCGAGTGCCGCATCGGCCGACCCGACGGTCGACAAGGTCGCGATGAACAGCGCGCCGGCGCTCTCCCCCGACGAGGCGACGCTCTACATCGCCGTCAATGCGAGGGTGGTCCGGGGCGCCGTGCAGGGCGGCTACCTGCTCGCGCTCGACAGCCGCACGCTCGCGGTCACGGCCCGGGCGCTGCTCACGGACCCGTCGACAGGCACGCCGGCGCAGATCTCCGATGACGGCACGGCCTCGCCCACGGTGGGGCCAGACGGCGACATCTACTTCGGCGTCCTCGAGGCGAGCTTCGGCACGCACAACGGCCGCGGCTGGCTGCTCCACTTCAGCGCCGCGCTCGCGGCGAAGGCGTCGCCCGGCGGCTTCGGATGGGACGACACCGCCTCGATCGTGCCGTCGACGCTGGTGCCGTCGTACACCGGACGCTCGAGCTACCTGCTCATGATCAAGTACAACAACTACGCCGGCATCGGCACGGGCGATGGTGCAAATCGCCTGGCGATCGTCGATCCGGGCGCATCGCAGGTCGATCCGATCTCGGGCCTGCCGATCATGAAGGAGGTGCTGACCGTGCTCGGCCCGACCTTCGAATCGGGCACCTCGGGGCCGGTGCGCGAGTGGTGCATCAACACCGCCGCCGTCGACCCGCTGACGCGCTCGGTGCTCGTCAACAGCGAGGACGGTGTCCTCTATCGCTGGAGCCTGGCGACGAACACGCTGTCGCAGCGGATCCAGCTCACCGCCGGTCTCGGCGAGGCCTACACGCCGACCGCGATCGGCGCCGACGGCGCGGTGTACGCGATCCAGGACTCGGTGCTGTTCTCGATCGCGAAGTAGCGCCGAGCGCGCTCAGAAACCGTACACGTCGACCGTGTGCCAGCCCATCGGCGCGATCCGCGCCGCCGTTGACTCGTGCGCGCCCCACGGCAGCACGCCGCCGGGCAGCATCATGAAGCGCACGCCGCGCACGCCGCGCACGCCGCGCATGCCGAGACGTGCAGGCGCTGGAGCTCTTCGTCGGCCGCGTCGTTGTCGAGGCCGTAGCCGGTCGACTGGATCACGACGACACGCGTCAGGCCGAGCTCGCGTTGAATTTGCCGATACGCCGACACCAGTCCGTTCGGCGGCTTGGAGGTGGCCGTCGGGGCGAGCGGACAGCTGTCGTCGTAGATGTGCATGTGGCCGTCGCAGACGCTCGGCCAGGGCGCGCGCTCATGACGATCTCCTCGAATTGGGGGTCGCCGACGTGCGCGCGCCGGCGAACACGGGCCAGAGCCGGATGCGCGTCGCGTGCCCGGCGTTGACGGCGCCCGTCGGCATCTCGCCGCGCAGCAGCGATGCCACCTGCGACACCGTCTCCATCGACTGATGCTCGATCGCGGGCAGCGTGAGGCCGGCGATGTGCGGCGTCGCGATCACGCGCGGATGGCGGGCCAGCGCCGGGCTCGGCATCTGGTCGGGAGCGCGGCCGACGTCGAGCGCCGCGCCGGCCAGCCGGCCCGAGGCGAGCGCGGCGAGGAGCGCGTCCTCGTCGACCAGCTCGCCGCGCGAGGCGTTGACGAAGAACGCGCCCGGCGCCATGCGCGCGAAGGCGGCGCCGTCCATGAGGTTGCGCGTGTTCTCGTCGGAGATGGCCAGGCAGACGACGAAATGCGCTTCGGCGAGCAGGTCGTCGAGCGCCATCTGGTGCACACCGTCGCGCGCGCCGATCTTCCCCGGCGCCGCGACCGCGACGCGCATGCCGAACGCCGACGCGAGCCGGCACACCGACTGCGCGATCCGGCCGTAGCCGATGACGCCGATCGTCGAGCCGCAGAGCTCGCGTCCCATCGACGGCGCCGGCGTCTCGCCGCGGTGATAGCTCTCGGCGTATGCGGCGATGCCGCGGCCGAGCGCGATCATCACCGCGACGACCCACTCCGCGACCGCTGCGACGAACGCGGGGGTCGCCTGCGTGACGAGGACGCCGTTCGCGCTCGCCGCGGCGACGTCGACGGTGCTGATGTCGACCGCGCAGCGCATGAAGGCGGCGAGCCGGGGCAGCTCGCGGAACAGGCGCTCGCCGCCCGGTGTCCCGCGGTAGCCGATCATCAGCTCGCAATCGCGGGCGGCTGCGACGAGCTCGTCGATCGTCAGCTCGCGCGGCTCGGGATTGAGGCGGACGTCGGCGATCTCCCGGAGCGCGGCGACCGCGCGCGGGCCGTAGTAGCGCGCGAGCGGGCCGGGCGGATGGGTGAGGAAGACGGTCGTGATGGCTGGACCCTGGGGCCGAACCGATTCACTGTATCGACGCTGCGGTGCCGGGGCGCCGCGGGTTTGCCCGGAGCGCCTGGCGCGTCGGCCGACCGCTCAGCCCGGGAGCCAGGCCTGCGCGGAGTGACCGAGGACGGTCTCGAGGCCGCCGAAGGTCCCGGCCAGCGCCTCGGTCTCGCGCATGTCGTAGCGCTCGAGCGCGAGCGCGAGCGACAGGTAGCGCTGCCACGGGCCGGTGCCCAGGCGCAGCGCCTCGACCGCTTCGGCCGGCAGGTTGAGCGACGAGGTGGCGTCGTCGAGGCTGCACTGCAGCAGCGTCGGCAGCATCGAGGCCAGGCCGAGCACATAGAGGCTGCCCGGACTCGCTTCGCCGGCCTGGCGCGCGAGGCGCTCGAGCAGGCGGGCGCGGGCCAGCGCGAGGGCGCGCAGGGCGTCGGCGGCCGGTCGGGACGGCGAGAGCCGGACCAGCATCTGCGAGACCCAGCGGTAGAGCGTGTCGCGGCCGAGGACCATCACGGCCTGGTCGATCGAGCCCAGCTCTCGACCCGGCGATGCGCCGGCGCTGTTGAGGTACTGGAGCAGGCGCAGGGCCAGCGTCGGATCGCTCTTGATGTCGGCGACGAGGAGGGCGTTGTCGTCGTCGCGCACGAGGCGGCTCATCAGCTGCAGCAGCCGCGCCGCCTGCGGCGGCAGCGCCTGGGTCCGGGCGGGGACGAGGCTCGTGCTCATCGCGCAGGCAGCCAGGAACACCGGCGGATGGAGAAGCGATTCCATCAGCTCGACGCCTTCGATGTCGAGGAGCAGCAGCGCCGCCTTGGGATGGTGCGTGCGCGCATCGTCGATGGCGCGCTGCCAGGCGGCGGCGTCGGCCTCTGGAGATTGGCGCACCGGGACGAAGTCGGGCTCGCCGGGCGGCAGGGCGATCGGTGTCGCGGACGGCCGGGCCCAGCCGACGCGGGCGCCGGCCCGGCGGATGCGGGCGAACATCGCCGAAGCCGCGGCGGCGTCGGCGAAGATCGGATCGGGTCCGACGACGATGTACATGCCGGCGCAGAAGTCGCTGTCGCGCTGGAAGCGGATCAGGCCGCTGGCGGGCAGCTCGGCCAGCGCGACCAGCTTCTGGTCGATGCTGAGGCGCATCGCGCCGAGGACGTTGCCGACGCCGGCGTGCAGGCCCGCGTCGCCGGTGCCGGCGCGGGCGCGCGCCAGGACCGCGGCGCTGGCGCCGAACTCGAAGCCGGCGAG
>CAJDUN010000002.1_pt1 | contig 32463 bp, 27 predicted proteins | sample 7390741 | NCBI WGS metagenome assembly CAJDUN01 (sample SAMEA7055660, study PRJEB34461) | soil metagenome | biome: terrestrial ecosystem; feature: Peninsula; material: soil | place: Antarctica | collected 2016 | reverse complement strand
GACGGCGATCGTGTCCGATCCGATGGCAACCGCGTCGTGCTCGCGCAGCCGCCGGCCGCCATGCTCGAAAGCCGAGCCTGCTGCAACGCTAGGCCAGACGCAACGCCATCACGCCGATCACGACCGCGCCCGTGCCGAGCGCCCGCTGCAGGCGAAAGCGTTCCTTGAGGACGACGACGCCGATCAGGGCTGCGAAGAACACCGAGGTCTCGCGCAGCGCCGCGACCGATGCGACCGGCGCGCGCGTCATCGCCCAGAGCGCGATGCCGTAGGCGCCGAGCGACGCGCAGGCGCCGAGCAGCGCGACCGGCCAGCGTCCGCGCATGTAGGCGATCGAGGGTGCCAGAGCCGCGCGCCGCTGCCACATCACGATCGCGAAGTAGGGCAGCCCATCGACGAGGAACAGCAGCGCGACGTAGCGCAGCGGGTGGCCGGACGCGCGCACGCCGAGTCCGTCGACGATCGTGTAGCTGGCGATGATCACGGCGTTGGTGAGCGCGTAGGCGAGGGCGTGCCGGCGCGATCCGGCCTGACGCCCGGAGCGCGTCAGGCCGATCGCGAGCACGCCGGTGCTGATGCCGGCGACGCCGACCCACGTGGCGATCGGCAGGTGCTCGCCGATGAGCTGGCCGCTCGCCAGCGCGACGAGCAGGGGCGCCGTGCCGCGCATGATCGGATAGGCGAAGCCGAGCTCGCCGTGGCGATAGGCGCCGACCAGCGTTACGTAGTAGCCGACATGGATCACGACCGAAGCCGCCAGCCAGGGCAGCGCGGCGACGGGCGGCAGGCCGACGATCGCCACGAGCACGGCGCCGATGCCGCAGCCCAGGAGATGGATCAGGGCGGTGTCGAGCTGCGAGTCGCGCCCCGACTTGATCAGAGCGTTCCATGACGCGTGCAACAGGGCGCCGAAGAGCACCGCGGCGACGATCGGCCAGGTGAGGATCACGAGCGCGTCATGTCCTCGCGTCGATGCCTCGTCATGCCTGGTCGACGAGCGCGCAGCGGGCCGCCCGGCCCATGAAGTGGGCCAGGGGCGGCGTGCGCCAGTCTTCCTGCTTGGCCAGGTCGTCCCACCGGCGCAGCATCACCGCGTCGCGCGCGCCCGGCCTGGCCAGGAAGGCCGCGGCAGCCGAGGCGTCGAAGACGCCGCCCTGCAGGACCAGGCTGCGCCTGGAGTCGTCGGAGAGGCGCGCGTAGTAGCTCTCGTTGGCGCGGCAGAGGTAGCGCTTGGCGTCGACGTGGAGCTTGATCGCGTCGAGCACCGCGTCGCCGAACAGGCCGCGCAGGAACGGCAGCGCGAAGTACTGGTGCGTGTCGTCGATGCCGAGCAGGGTAGGCGTCGAGCCTTTCGCCACGCCGGCATCGTCCACGTAGAGCAGGTGGCCGAGGTCGTGCAGCAGGCAGGCGGTGACGAGCTCGTCGCCGGCATCGCTCTGCTCGGCCAGGTACGCGGTCTGCAGCGCGTGCTCGAGCTGGGTCACCGGCTCGCCGCTGTACTGCTCGGCGCCGTGGTGCGCGAAGAGCTGCTCGATGTCGGCCAGGCTCAGCATGCCGACGCGCGCCGACTCACGTGCGCGTCTCCTCGGGTGCGCCGAGCGTCGCGAACTGCGACTGTCGGATCCGGGTGGCGGTGAGGGCGCCCGCCGACTCGAGGATCGGATAGGCGATGCCGCAGATGTGCGAGTTGATGCGCTTCAGGTCGCTGATGAGGTCGATGTGCAGCGAGCTGGTCTCGATGCTCTGCGCCGTGTTGTCGCGCAGCCGGGCGATGTGGTTGGCGGCGTACTCGTGCTCGAGGTCGCGGAAGTGGGCCTTCTCCTCCAGCAACCGCTTCGCGTCGCGGACGTTGCCGTCGAGGAACACGCTCATCGCCAGGCGCAGGTTCGAGAGCAGCCGCTCGTGCAGGTGGACGATCTCCTGCATGCCGGCGTCGGAGAAGCTGCGGTTCTTCTTGATCTTCTTGTCCTCGATGTCCTGCAGGATGCGCTCGATGATGTCGCCGATCTGCTCCATGTTGATCGTGAACGAGACGATGTCGGTCCAGCGACGGCTCTCGTCCTTGGCGAGCGCCTCGCCCGAGATCTGGGTGAGGTAGAACTTGATCGCCGAATAGAGCTCGTCGACCACGTCGTCGAGCTTGCGCAGCTCGCTCGACAGGCGCAGGTCGTTGTTGCGCAGTACCGGGACGATGCCGCGCAGCATGGTCTCGACCACGTCGGCCTGGTGCAGGGCCTCGCGCGCTGCGCACGAGATGGCCAGCGACGGCATCGTCAGCGCGAGCGGGTCGAGGTGACGCGGACGCGTTCCCGTGGCATCGGCCGACCGCTCGCGCAGCCACCGCTCGACGGTGCGGCCGACGAGGCCGGTGAAGCCGATGAAGAGGATCGCGAGCACGAGGTTGAAGGCGAGGTGGAAGAACACCACTTGCGAGTGCACGCCTCCGACGAGCTGCTGCAGGAGCTTGTGCGACTGCGGCAGCAGGGGGATGAAGAGCAGCGCGCCTGCCACCTTGAAGATGAGGTTGCCGAGCGGCAGCCGGCGCACCTGCGGCGTGGCGTTCGCGGTGGCGATGATCGCGAGCACGCCGCTGCCGATGTTGGCGCCGAGGACGAGGCCGAGCGCCACCGACACCGGGATCAGCGCCGAGGCCGCGAGCGTCGCGATCAGCAGCACGATCGCCAGGCTCGAATACGACAGCACGGTGAGGACGGCGCCGACGAGCATGTCGAGGATGACGTCGTCCGGCAGCGCGACGAGGAGTGCGCGTATCGCCGGCGAGTCGGTGATCGGCCGGGTCGCACCGACGATCAGCTGCAGCGCGAGCGTGATCAGCCCGAGTCCGATCAGGACCCGGCCGACGGCACCCGCTCCGCTGTCCTGGCGCGAGATGAAGACCGTGACGCCGACGAAGATGAGGAGCGGCGAGAGCCAGGACAGGTCGAGCGAGAACACGACCGCCATCAGGCTCGTGCCGACGTCGGCGCCGAGCATCACCGCCAGCGCCGCGCTCGTCGTCACCAGGTTCTTGCCGACGAAGGAGGCGACGATCAGGCAGGTCGCGGTGCTCGACTGGAGCAGGCTCGTGACCCCGAGCCCGGAGACGAGCGCGCGAAAGCGGTTGCTGAAGCTCGACGCCAGGATGCGGCGCAGGTTCTCGCCGAAGACGCGCAGCATGCCGGTGCGCACGATGTGCGTGCCCCAGACGAGCAGGGCGATCGCGGCGAGGAGGTTGAGGAGCGGCAGCATCGGTTCGCGCGTCCTCGCTCAGTTCCAGGGCAGCGAGTAGGTCTTCAGGTTCGTGAAGCCCTTCATCGCTTCCTGCACCCCTTCCTTGTAGCCCAGGCCCGAGTCCTTGATGCCGCCGAAAGGCGTCAGTTCGAGCCGGTAGCCGGGGACCTCGCGCACGTTGACGGTGCCGACGTCGAGCTCGGCGACGAAGCGGGTGATGTGGTCGAGCCGGTTCGTGCACACCGACGACGACAGGCCGTAGGCGGTGCCGTTCGCGATCCGGATCGCCTCGTCGATGTCGGCGAAGGTGAGGATCGGCGAGACCGGGCCGAAGGTCTCCTCGCGCACCAGCGTCATCTCGGGGCGCACGCGGTCGAGCACCGTCGGCGCGTAGAGCGCACCGTCGCGCTGGTTGCCGGTCAGCAGGCGGGCTCCCTGTGCGACGGCCTCGTCGACGCGCGACTCGAACAGGCGGGCCGCGCCCTCGTCGATGACGGTCCCCATGTCGACTCCGGCATCGCCCGGGTCGCCGTGCCGCCAGGCCTTCGTCTTCTCGACCACGAGCTCGGTGAAGCGGGCCGCGACGTCCCGATGCACGAGCAGGCGCTTGACGGCGGTGCAGCGCTGACCGGAGTTCTTGTACGAGCCCTGGACGGCGAGCGTCGACGCTTCGTCGAGATCGGCGTCTTCCATCACGATGATCGGGTCGTTGCCGCCGAGCTCGAGGACGATGCGCCGGTAGCCCGCCTTCGCCGCGATCGCCTTGCCGATCGCGACCCCGCCGGTGAAGGAGACGAGATCGACGTCGGCGTGGGTGATGAGCTCGTCGGCGATCTCGCGCGGGTCGCCGGTGACGATCGAGAGCATCTCCGGCGGAAGACCTGCCTCGTAGAGCAGGTCGGCGAAGAGCAGGGCCGAGAGCGGCACCTTCTCCGAGGGCTTGAGCACCATCCGGTTGTTGGTGGCGATCGACGGCACGACCTTGTGCGCGACCTGGTTCATCGGATGGTTGAACGGCGTGATCGCTGAGATCACGCCGAGGAGCGGGCTTCTCTGCGTGTAGACGCGGCGGCGCTTGCCGTGCGGCGTGAGGTCGCAGCTGAAGATCTGGCCGTCGTCCTTCAGGCACTCGCCGGCGCCGAAGGCGAGGACGTCGGCGACCCGGCCGGTCTCGTAGGTCGAGTCCTTCAGGCACAGGCCCGACTCGGACGTGATCAGTCGTGCGATCTCGTCGGCACGCGCGCGCACCAACTCGGCGGTGCGGTCGAGCACATGGGCGCGCTCGAAGCGGGTGAGGCGCGGACGGTAGGCGCGTGCGATGCGGAAGGCGCGGCGCACGTCCTCGACCGTCGCCTTCGGAACGCTGCCGATGGCGCGGCCGGTGAAGGGATCGAAGACCTCGAAGCTGCGCGAGCCGTGGACCCGCTCGCCGGCGATCCGCATCGCCTCGCGGCGATAGCCGGACGGCTCACTCGACATGGTTCAACGCCAGGTCGAAGGCGTCGAAGTTGCGCCAGCGCCGGTGGTGGTCGATGCCGATCGGCGGGCGGTTGACGATCAGCGGCACGCGCTGCTCGGAGACGCCGCCGTGCGAGCGCAGCGGTGCGTCGAGGGCGGAGAGATCGTGTCGCGACACCGAGGTGCCGATGACCGTCGATCGTTCGGAGACGACGATGAGGTCGCCGATGCGGTCGGCGGGCAGTTCGAAGAAGGCCGCGGCCTCCTCGCGTGAACGGACCGAGTCGATGCCGCGCAGCGCCGCGATACGCTTGGCCAGCGCCGCGCCGTCGACTTGCGCGGGCAGGTAGACCGTGGCGAACGAGCCGAGCGCGCCGTGGTGGACGACATACGGATCGGTGATCGGCAGGATCACCCGCGCCCGGCCGGGCGCGGGGCCGCTCCCGAGCCCGGCCGCGCCCCCTCGGGGGGCAGTGACCGAAGGGAGCGAGGGGGCACTTTCCACTCCGAGCCAGTCGTCGAGCACGTCCTGGAGGTAGACGACGTCGGGCTGCGAATCCATCCGGGTCTTCGCGTTCATGCCGTGGTCGGCGGTGAGGACGATCGTGCAACCCATCGCGTCGAGCTTGCCGAGGTAGCCGTCCATCATCCGGTAGAACGCGTCAGCGCCGTCAGTTCCGGGCGCGTGCTTGTGCTGCACGTAGTCGGTGGTCGATAGATACATCACGTCGGGCCGGCGTTCGTGCGACATCAGCTCGACGCCGGCCGCGAACACGAACTCCGACAGCTCGGCGCTGTAGACCGAGGGCACGGGCATGCCGACGCGCTCGACGACCTCGGCGATGCCGTTCTCGTCCAGGGTCGCCTCGTCGGCCTTCTCGGCGGAAAAGCAGACGCCTTTCATGCCGTGGCCGAGAAGCTTTCTCAGCTTGTCCTTGGCGGTGATCACGGCGACCGACTGGCCGGCGTCCGCCAGTGCCGCCAGGATCGTCGGCGCGCGCAGCCACTTCGGGTCGTTCATCATCACCTCGGTGTTCGAGGCGACGTCGTAGAGGTAGTTGCCGCAGATGCCGTGCACCGAGGGCGGGACGCCGGTGACGATCGAGAGGTTGTTCGGGTTGGTGAAGCTCGGGATGACGCAGTCGGCGACGAGCACGGTGCCGGTCGCCAGCACTCGCTCCAGCCACGGCACATGGCCGTGCGCGACTGCCTGGGCGATGTAGTCCGGCTCGCACCCGTCGACGCAGACGACCACCGTCGGCCGGTGGGCGAGGGCGTACGAGCGGCCGTTGACCGTGATCATCGTGCCTCCTTCCGTGCGGTGACGAGGCCGTCTGCCGCGACGACCTGTTGGTGGTTGCGGATCGTCCGCTCCTTGCTGTCCATGACGTGGTCGTACATGGCACGGCCGGCGGCGTCGCGGTCGCCCGACGCGATCGCCTTGACGATCTGGCGATGCTCTCCGACGGAGAGCGGCATCAGCATGCCGTCGGCGAGGTTGAAGCGCCTGAAGAGGCTCAGCTCCTTGATCAGCTTGCGATAGATCGCGGTCATCTTGCCGTTGCCCGCCATCTCGACGAGCCGGTCGTGGAAGCGCAGGTTCAGCAGGTGATAGCGCTGCAAGTCCTTGGCCTTGACCGCCTGCTCCATCTGCTCGACCAGGGCGCGCGCCTCCTTGAGGTCGGCGGGGAGCATCGATCCGGCGAGGCGGCGGCCGACGATCTCGTCCATGGACGCGCGCAGGTCGAAGATCTCCATCGCCTCTTCGAGCGGCAGCGAGCGCACGAAGACGCCGCGGTTCTTCTCGGTGCGCACGAGGCCGGCTTCGTCGAGCATCCGGAACGCCTCGCGCAGCGGCCCACGCGACACGCCGAGCTGGGCGGCGAGCGCGGTCTCGGTCAGCTTGCTGCCGGGCGCGAGCTCGCCCGACAGGATCATCCGCTCCAGCTCGCCCTGGACGACGCTGGCGAGCGAGCTCGTCTTCAGCAGCGTGATCGTCGGATGAGGTGCAGGCAGGGTCGCGGCGGCGGGCATCGAAGGCAGTAGACGCGATGGAATGGCGATTGTCAACAATCTCCAAAAAACAGTTGACGCGGTCCCGGCCGCCTGCCTAGACTGCGCCGGCCCGGGCATTGCACAAGCGGTCATCGAACTGGCGCAGGCTTGCACGCGGAACGACGCTGGCGTCGTTCGATTCCGTCCTCACACCGACATCATCACAAAGACAGGGAGATGCGCATGAATCCGGGTTCCATGAAGCTGCTGCTCGCGGCGATCGTCCTCGCGGCCTCGACCTCCGTGCTCGCGCAGAAGACGCAGCTCACGGTGTACACGGCGCTCGAGACCGACCAGATCAAGGCCTACGAGGCGGGCTTCAACAAGGTCAATCCGAACATCGAGCTCAAGTGGGTGCGCGACTCGACCGGGGTGATCACCGCCAAGCTGCTCGCAGAGAAGGCCAATCCCCAGGCCGACGTCGTGATGGGCGTGGCCGCGTCGAGCCTGGCTCTGCTCGATTCGAACGGGATGCTCGTCGGCTATGCGCCGATCAACCTCGACGCGATCATGTCCGCGTACCGTGACAAGAAGAACCCGCCGGACTGGTGGGGCATGGACGTGTGGGGCGCGACGGTGTGCTTCAACACGGTCGAGGCGCAGAAGAAGGGCATTCCCAAGCCCGAGACCTGGAAGGACCTGACCAAGCCGGTCTACAAGGGCCAGATCGTGATGCCCAACCCGGCCTCCTCGGGCACGGGCTACTTCGACGTCATCGCCTGGCTCACGCTCTGGGGCGACGACAACGGCAAGGGCGGCGGCTGGAAGTACATGGACGCGCTGCACGAGAACATCGCCCAGTACACCCACTCCGGCTCCAAGCCCTGCAACATGGCGGCGGCGGGCGAATACGTCGTCGGCATCTCGTTCGAGTACCGCGGCAACAGCAACAAGGCCAAGGGCGCGCCGATCGACCTCGTCTTCCCGAAGGAAGGGCTCGGCTGGGATCTCGAGGCCTTCGGCATCATGAAGGCGACCAAGAAGCTGGACGCGGCGAAGAAGCTCGCCGACTGGGCGTCGAGCAAGGACGCGATGCAGCTCTACGGCAAGAACTTCGCGATCACCGCGCAGCCTGGTGTCGCCGCACCGCTCGCCAATGTGCCGGCCGACTACGAGAAGCGCCTGGTCAAGATGGACTTCAAGTACGCGGCCGACAACCGCGAGCGCATCCTGGCTGAATGGAACAAGCGCTACGACGCCAAGTCCGAGCCGAAGAAGTAAGTGATGCCCCCACGCTTCCTCCGGTCGCTGCCCCCCGCGGGGGCGCGCGGCGCCCTTGGGGCGGCCCGGCGGGCGCCGCGGCTGCACTTCGCTTAGCCCGGTGGCGGACTATCTCCGCCTGGAAGGCATCCGCAAGTCCTTCGGCGCGTTCCAGGCGCTGAAGGACGTCGATCTCACGATCGAGCAGGGCGAATTCGTCTGCTTCCTCGGCCCGTCGGGCTGCGGCAAGACGACACTCCTGCGCATCATCGCCGGGCTCGAGACGCAGACCGCCGGGCGCATCGTCCAGGGCGAGCGCGACATCTCGCTCCTGCCGCCGGCCGAGCGCGACTACGGCATCGTCTTCCAGTCGTACGCGCTGTTCCCGAATCTCTCGGTCGCCGACAACGTCGCCTACGGCCTGGTCAACCGCAAGGTGGCGAAGGCGAGTGCCGCGGCGCGCGTCGACGAGTTGCTCAAGCTCGTCGGCCTGCCCGGCAGCGGCACGAAGTTTCCGGCGCAGCTCTCGGGCGGCCAGCAGCAGCGAATCGCGCTGGCGCGCGCACTCGCGACCTCGCCAGGCCTCCTCCTTCTCGACGAGCCACTTTCCGCGCTCGACGCGCTCGAGCGCGTGCGCCTGCGCGAGGAAATCCGCTCGCTGCAGCGAAAGCTGCGCGTCACGACGGTGATGGTGACGCACGACCAGGAAGAGGCGCTCTCGGTCGCCGATCGCATCGTGGTCATGAACCACGGCGTGATCGAGCAGGTCGGCACACCTTTGCAGGTCTATCGCGAGCCGGCGACGCCCTTCGTCGCTGACTTTGTCGGCAAGATCAACGTGCTCTCCGGGCGGCTCTTTCCGCTCGGCGAGCTGCGCATCGGCTCGCACCGGTTCCTGTCCGAGCACGAGACCTCGGCCGAGCGCGACGTCAAGATCTACCTGCGTCCCGAGGACGTGCTCGCGCGCCCGATCCTGCCTGGCGACGCGAACGTGTTCGACGGCGTCATCGAGAAGATCGAGTTCCTCGGCTCCTACTGCCTGGTGCGCGTCAATGCCGACGCGATCACGCCCGATCCGCTCACGGTCTACCTGTCGCTCAATTTTCTCGCCGAGCAGGCGCTCGAGGTCGGCAGCCGCCTGCCGCTGAAGCTCCTGCCCGAGCGGATGCGCCTCTTCTAGCGCGGCAGGCGCGCCCGACCATGGCCATCGCCTTGCCGCTGCCGGTCGCCCGCGCGCTTCGCCTGCGTGCGCACTGGAGCGATCGGGTTGCCCACGTCGCCCTGTTGGCGATGGTCGTCGGCCTGGTCGTCTTCCTCGCGCTGCCTCTGGCGACGATCCTCGCCAAGGCCTTGCAGGACAAGGACGGCGCCTTCGTCGGCGTGTCCAACTTCGCGAGCTACCTGGCGTCGCCGGCGCTGTTGCAGTCGTTCGTGAACAGCGTGTCCGTGGCGGCGCTGGTCACGCTCGTCACGGTGCCGCTCGCCTTCGTCTTCGCCTATGCGCTGGCGCGCAGCTGCATCCCGGCCAAGGGCCTGTTCCGCACGATCGCGCTGATTCCGCTGCTCGCGCCGTCCTTGCTGTCGGCGATCTCGCTCATCTACTGGTTCGGCAACCAGGGCGCGGCCAAGGTGCTGATCAACGCGCTCGGCTTCGAGAACATCTACGGCGCACCGGGCGTCGTCGTCGCCGAGTGCTTCGCCGTCTTCCCGCATGCGCTGATGATCCTGCTCAGCGCGCTCGCGCTCGCCGACGCGCGACTCTACGAGGCGGCCGACGCGCTCGGCACCTCGACACGTCGCAAGTTCTGGACGATCACGCTGCCCGGCGCGAAGTACGGCCTGATCTCGGCGGCGCTGGTGGCGTTCACGCTCGTGATGACCGACTTCGGCATCCCGAAGGTGATCGGCGGCAACTTCAACATGCTCGCCACCGACGTCTTCAAGCTCGTCATCGGCCAGCAGGACTTCCAGCGAGGCGCCGTCGTCGGTCTCCTCCTGCTGACACCGGCCGTGCTCACCTTCGGCATCGACTGGTTCGTCCAGCGCAAGCAGACGGCGATGCTCGGCGCGCGCTCGGTGCCGCTCAAGCCCAGTCCGGCGCGCGGATTCGACGCGCTCATGCTGGGCTACGTCGGCGTCGTGAGCGCGCTGATGCTGGCAATGCTGGGCATGGCGATCTTCGCGTCGTTCGCGACCTACTGGCCGTACAACCTCACGCCGAGCTGGAAGCACTACGTGATGGGCTTCGTCGACGCCGAAGTCGGCGAGGCGTTCCTGAACAGCCTGAAGCTCGCGGCGGGCACGTCGTTCTTCGGCACCATCGTCGTCTTCACCGGCGCCTACATGCTCGAGAAGACGCGCGGCTTCGACGCCGTGCGGCCGCTGTTGCGCCTGCTCGCGATGCTGCCGATGGCGGTGCCGGGACTCGTCCTCGGCCTGGGCTACATCTTCTTCTTCAACGCGCCCGACAACCCGCTGCACGGCCTGTACCAGACGCTGGCGCTGCTGACCGTCTGCACCATCGTCCATTTCTACACCACCGGCCACCTCACCGCAGTGACGGCGCTGAAGGGGCTCGACGGCGAGTTCGAGTCGGTGAGCGCATCGCTCAAGGTGCCGTTCTTCAAGACCTTCTGGCGCGTGACGCTGCCGATCTGCACGCCGACCCTGATCGACATCGCGCGCTACTTCTTCATCAATGCGATGACGACGATCTCGGCCGTCGTCTTCCTCTATTCGCCTGACACCAAGGTCGCGTCGATCGCCATCCTCAACCTCGACGAGGCCGGCGAGGCCGGCGCGTCAGCCGCCTGCGCCGTGCTCATCACCGCCGGATCGACCGTCGTGACGCTGCTCTTCATGGCGCTCGGGGCCTGGGTCGACCGGCGCACGCAGGCCTGGCGACGCACCGCCGGCCATTGACGGCGCACATTGCTGAAGTCACACAAGGAGACGACCATGGAACGCGACGCGATCCTTCTCACCCCTGGCCCGCTGACGACGACCGAGCGCACCAAGCGCGCCATGCTGCGCGACTGGGGCTCGTGGGACGCGTCGTTCATCGCCGTCACCACCGAGCTCCGAAAGCAGCTGCTCGCGATCGTTCATGGCGAGGGCTCGCACGTCGTCGTGCCGCTCCAGGGCAGCGGCACCTTCTCGGTCGAGGCCGCCGTCGCGTCGATCGTGCCGAAAGACGGCCATGTCCTCGTCCTCGACAACGGTGCGTATTGCAAACGGCTCGGACGGCTGGCGACGCTGATGGGTCGCCGCACGACGATCCTGGGCCACGCCGAGGATGCGCCGGTCTCGCCCGTCGAGCTCGAGAAGGCGCTGAGCGCAGACCGGAGCATCAGCCACGTCGGCTTCATCCACTGCGAGACCGGCACCGGTGTGCTCAATCCGCTCGCGGCCGTCGCCGAGATCTGCACGCGCCACGGCAAGGGCCTGATCGTCGACGCGATGAGCTCGTTCGCGGCGCTGCCGATCGACGCGCGCGAGGTCCGCTTCGATGCCCTCGTCGCGGCCAGCGGAAAGTGCCTGGAGGGCGTGCCGGGAATGGGGTTCGTCTTCGTCCGCAACGAGGCGATGGCCGCTGCCGCCGGCAACTCGCACTCGCTGGCGATGGACCTGCACGACCAGCACGTCTACATGGAGAAGACCGGCCAGTGGCGCTTCACGCCGCCGACCCATGTCGTCGCGGCGCTCGCCGAAGCGATCCGCCAGTTCGTCGAGGAAGGCGGCCAGCCGGCGCGGCTGGCGCGCTACACGGCGAACTGCGAGGCGCTCGTCACCGGCATGGCCCGGCTCGGCTTCGAGCCGTTCCTCGATCCGAAGATCCAGGCGCCGATCATCCTCACCTTCCACGCGCCGGCCGATCCGCGCTACGAGTTCAAGGCGTTCTACGAGGCGGTCAAGGCGCGCGGCTTCATCCTCTATCCCGGCAAGCTCACCCAGCGCGAGACGTTCCGCGTCGGCTGCATCGGCGCGATCGGGCCGGACGAGATGCGCCAGGCCGTCGCCGCGGTCGCCGGCGCGATGAAGGAGCTCGGCCTGACGAGCGGGGCGTCTGACCGGCGCTGACGAATGATCGCGACCATGGGCTGCGAAGTTGAGCCGAGAATCGCGACATGACGACGCCCACGCCCGAACATCCCGCGCTCACGGCGGTGCGCAAGAGCGGCAGCCACAAGGTCAAGGTCGCCGTCAGCGACATCGACGGCGTCCTGCGCGGCAAGTACCTGCACATCGACAAGTTCCTGGGTGCTGCCGAGCCGGCGCCGTCCGGCGGCTTCGGCTTCTGCGACGTCGTCTTCGGCTGGGACGTCGCCGACCAGACCTACGACAACGCCCAACTCATCGGCTGGCAGCACGGCTTTCCCGACGCGCTCGCCCGGCTCGATCTCTCGACCCAGCGCACCGTGCCGTGGGACGGCAACGTGCCGTTCTTCCTGGGCGAGTTCGTGAATCCCGACCACACGCCGTCGCTCATCTGCCCGCGCCAGACGCTCAAGCGCGTGCTCGCCCGGGCCGAGAAGATGGGCTTCGTCGCGATGTGCGGGATGGAGTTCGAGTGGTTCAACTTCCTCGAGACGCCGCAGACCTGGAACGCCAAGTGCGGCGTCAACCCGGAGCCGATCACGCCCGGCATGTTCGGCTACTCGCTCCTGCGCATGAACCGCAACCGCGAATTCATGAACGCGCTGATGGACGAGATGCTCGCCTTCGGCGTGCCGATCGAAGGACTGCACACCGAGACCGGCCCTGGCGTCTACGAGGTCGCGATCGCGTTCGGCGAGGCGCTCGAGCAGGCCGACCGCTCGATCCTGTTCAAGACCGGCGCCAAGGAGATCGGCGCCCGCTTCGGGATCATGCCGAGCTTCATGGCCAAGTGGAATGCCAGGTACCCGGGCTGCAGCGGCCACATCCATCAGAGCCTGAAGGACGGCAAGGACGGCAAGGCCAATCTTTTCCACGACGACAAGTCGCCGAGGAAGATGAGCAAGCTGTTCGAGAGCTACGTCGCCGGCCAGGTCGCCTGCCTGATGGAGTTCGCGCCCATGTTCTGGCCGACGATCAACAGCTACAAGCGGCTCGTCGACGGCTTCTGGGCGCCCGTCAAGCCGACCTGGGGCATCGACAACCGGACGGCCAGCTTTCGCGTGCTGGCCGGCAGCCCGAAGGCGACCCGGCTCGAGACGCGCTGCCCGGGGGCCGACGTCAACCCCTACCTGGCGATGGCGGCGGTGATCGCGGCCGGCCTCGACGGCGTCGAGAAGGGCTTGAAGCTCGGCGCACCGATCACCGGCACGAACGAGGGCAGCGACGACGTGCCGCGCGCGCCGAGAACGCTGATCGAGACGACCCGCGTCTTCAAGCAGTCCCAGGTCGCGCGCGACTGGCTGGGCGATGCCTTCGTCGACCATTTCGCGGCGACGCGCGACTGGGAATGGCGCCAGTGGCTCGACGGCGTCACCGACTGGGAACTGAAGCGCTACTTCGAGATCATCTGAGGCAAAGCGATCGAGCCATGACCATCACCAAGTTCTCCTTCCCGACGACGATCCACTTCGGCCCCGGCGCAAGAAAGCTCGCCGGCCCGCACCTGCGCGAGCACGGCCTCGAGCGGCCGCTGATCGTCACCGACCGCGGCCTCGCCGCCTTGCCGCTGATCGCAGAGTTGCGCGCCGATCTCGCTGCAGCGGGGCTCGAAGTCGGCGTGTTCGCCGGGGTCTTCGGCAACCCGACCGCCTCTCAGGCGATGGCGGCGGCCGACGCCTACCTGGCGCACGACGCCGACTGCGTCGTCGGCGTCGGCGGTGGAGCCGCCCTCGACGTCGCCAAGATCGTCGGCCTGCTCGCCACCGACGAGGGCCCGGTCCTCGAGTACGCCTGGGACCATCCGCACGTGCGCTCGATCGGCGCCGCGCTGCCGTACTTCATCGCCTTGCCGACGACCGCGGGCACGGGCAGCGAGGTCGGGCGCAGCGCGGTCATCAGCGAGGAGGACACGCACCTCAAGCGCATCATCTTCTCGCCGCAGATCCTGGCCCGGGCGGTGTTCGCCGACCCGGAGCTCACGGTCGGCCTGCCGGCCGCGGTGACGGCGGCAACCGGCATGGACGCGCTCACCCACAACGTCGAGAGCTATCTCTCGCCCGCGTACCACCCGCTCTGCGACGGCATCGCGCTCGAAGGCACGCGCATCGCCGCGCGCTCGCTCGCGACCGCGGTGCGCGAACCCGGCAACCTCGTCGCCCGCGGCGACATGATGATGAGCTCGATGATGGGCGCGATCGCGTTCCAGAAGGACCTCGGCGCCGTCCATTCGTGCGCGCATGCGCTCGGCACGGTCTGCGACCTGCACCACGGCCTGGCCAACGCGCTGATGATCGACACCGTGCTGGCCTGGAACGTGCGCGCCGCGCCCGAGAAGTTCGAGCAGCTCTCGCACGCCGTCGGCGCGAGCGGCGGCGCGGCCGGCTTCATCGCCTGGCTGAAGGCGCTCAAGCAGACGATCGGCATCGCGCCGAGTCTCTCGGCCGTCGGTGTGAAGCGCGAGTCGATCCCGCGCCTGGTCGAGATCGCGACCGTCGACATCTGCCACTTCACCAATCCGCAACCGGTCACCGCCGCCGACTTCGAGCGCCTCTTCGCGGAGGCGATGTGAAGGGCCGATCCAACGCCGAGCGCATCAAGGTCGGCATCTCGGCCTGCTTCTTCCACGCCGACCCGAAGCGGCCGATCTTCACCGGCAAGACGCTGCAGTACGTCGAGCAGTCGATCGCGCACTGGGTGATGTCGAGCGACGCGCTCGCGGTGATGATCCCGAGTCCGGCAGGCGACACGCAAAAGGGCGAGGCCGCGCTCGACCACTTCGCCGAGTGGCTCGACGCGCTCGTCCTCGAAGGCGGCTCCGACGTCTGGCCGGGCAGCTACGGCGAGGAGCCGATGCACGAGAAGTGGCACGGCGATCGCGTGCGCGACGAGTACGAGGCCGCCCTCCTGCGCGCCTTCTCGGCGCGCGGCAAGCCCGTGCTCGGCATCTGCCGCGGCCTGCAGATGATGAACGTCGCCCATGGCGGCACGCTGTACCAGGACATCGGCACCCAGCAGCCGAAAGCGCTCTCGCATCGCAACGCCGAGATCTACGACCGCAACCTGCACACGCTCGAATTCGTGAAGGGGACGCGGCTCGCCGAGATCTTCGAAGGGGTCGAGGCGCCGATCGTCAACAGCGTCCACCATCAGGCCGTGAAAGACCTCGCGCCGGGCTTCGTCGTCGAGGCGCGCAGCCCCGACGACGGCCTGATCGAGGCGATCCGCAAGCCCGGGGGCTCGTTCATGGCTGCCGTCCAGTGGCATCCCGAATTCCATCGGCGCGGCGAGGGCACGCTCGACGACCGGCCGATGCTCGACGACTTTCTCGCCGCGGCCCGCGCCGCGCGGACCACCGCATGAAGACCTTGAAGATCGTCAATCCCGCCGACGGCTCGCTCCTCGCCGAAGTGCCCGCCGACGACGTCGCCAGCGTCGCCGCCAAGGCCGCCCGAGCCCGCAAGGCGCAGCCGGCCTGGAACGCGACGCCGCTCGCCGAGCGCATCGCCGTGCTGACGCGATTTCGGGACGGCGTCGCCGCCGGGATCGAGACGCTGGCGAAGACGTTGACGCAGGAAGTCGGCAAGCCTCTGGCGCAATCGAGGAACGAGCTCAACGGCTTCCTGGGCCGGATCGACTTCTTCCTCGCCGATGTCACGAACGCGACCGCGCCCGAGACGGTGTTCGGCGACGCCTCGATCACCGAGCGCATCGACCACGATCCGCTCGGCGTCGTCGCCAACATCTCGGCCTGGAACTATCCGTACTTCGTCGGCGGCAACGTCTTCGTGCCGGCGCTCCTCACCGGCAATGCCGTGCTCTACAAGCCGTCGGAGTTCGCGACGCTGACCGGCCAGCACATCGACCGGCTGCTGCACGCCGCCGGCGTTCCCGCCGACGTGTTCATCACGCTCGTCGGCACCGGCGAAGTCGGTGCCGCGCTGCTGGATCAGAAGGTCGACGGCGTCTTCTTCACCGGCTCGGCCGCGACCGGCGCGAAGATCGCCGCGCAGATGGCGCCGCGCATGGTGCGCCTGCAGCTCGAGCTCGGCGGCAAGGATCCGACCTACGTCGCCGACGACGCCGATCCCAGGGCCGCGGCCGAGTCGCTTGCCGACGGCGCCATGTACAACACCGGCCAGAGCTGCTGCTCGGTCGAGCGGATCTATGTCCACGAGAAGATCCACGACGTCTTCGTCGAGCACTTCGTCGCGACGGTGGCCGGCTTCAAGTCGGGCGACCCGCTCGTCGACGGCACCTACATCGGCCCGCTGACGCGCGCGCCGCAGCTCGCGGTGCTCGACCAGCAGGTCGCCGATGCCGTCGCCAAGGGCGCGAAGCTGCGCACCGGCGGCAAGCGCGTCGAACAGCCGGGCAACTGGTTCGAGCCCACGGTTCTCACCGGCGTCGATCACACGATGGCGGTGATGCGCGACGAGAGCTTCGGGCCGATCATCGGCATCCAGAAGGTCGCTGGCGACGACGAGGCGCTCGCCTTGATGAACGACACGCGCTACGGCCTCACGGCGGGCATGTACACGCCGGACCAGGCGCGGGCCGCGAAGCTGCTCGGTCGCGTCAACGCCGGCAGCATCTACTGGAACTGCTGCGATCGGGTCAGCCCGCGCCTGCCGTGGTCGGGCCACGGCGACTCGGGCGTCGGCGTCACGCTCTCGAGCTACGGCATCCAGGCCTTCACGAGGCCGCGCGCCTGGCACCTGCGCCAGGCCTGACGGCTTAGCTGACCGTCACGTCGCCGACCGGGATCAGGCTCATCAGGCCCGACGGCGTCGATGCCCGCGGCGACTCGCTGTCCGGCTCGGTCTCGCGCGGCATCGGCACCGTGTCGCCGCGGCGCACCTCGTTGCGCATCGACACCAGCGCCGCCTCGGCGCGGCGCAGGGCACCGGCGATGGTCTCGTTCGGCAGCATCTGCACCGAGCCGACGTTGAGCGCGACCTTGGCGATGCGCGGCGCGACCTGGCGGTCGTCGAGGCGGGAGATGATGCGCGAGACCACGATCGCCGAGTCGGCCAGGCGGGTGCGCGGCAGGACGGCGGCGAACTCGTCGCCGCCGATGCGGCCCGCGACGTCGCGCCGGCGCAGCGTCTCGCGCAGCGCCGTGCCGATCTGGCGCAGCGCCTCGTCGCCGTTGGCATGGCCGAGCAGCTCGTTGACGCGCTTGAGGCGGTCGACGTCGAAGACGATCAGCGTCGCCGCGTCGCGCGCCGCCTCGACGGCACGTTCGGCGAGCTCGTGGAAATGGCGCCGGTTCGGCAGCCGCGTCAGCGTGTCGACGTCGACCAGGTGCTTGAGCTTTCGCTGCGACGCGAGCAGGTGGGCGATCCGGCGCTCGTGGTTCATCACCAGCGAGAGCTGGGTCATGAGGAGCGCGATGACGCTGGTCGCGATCATGCCGCCGAGGGCGACGTCGCCCGGCGCGAGCATCGGCCCGAGGTAGGCGACGTCGGCCGCGAGCCAGGCGGCCTGCGCGATCGCACTCGCGACCAGGCCGACGCGCAGGGTGCGCAGCGTCGTGCTGCTCGCGAAGTCCTCCAGGCGCGAGACGGCGAGCGCCGCGTAGACGGTGAGCGCGAACGAGCAGACGACGTAGATCTGGGTCGCGGTGGCGAACTCGAACGGCGCGAGCCAGGTGCCGCCGGTGACGAGCGTGGCGAGGATGAACGCCATGCGATCGGCCCATTCCGGCACGCGCGTCGCACCGCGCGAGTAAAAGCGGCGCACGCCGGCGAGCGTGACGATCGGCCACTGCAGCGCGCAGGCCGCGGCGAGCGGCGCGCCCGCGCCGACGGGGTCGACGGTGGCCTGGAGCACCAGGCCGATCACCAGGATGACATTGGCGCCGAGCCACCAGCGCGGGCCGCGCCGGCTCTGTCGGCGAAAGCCGATCGAGGCTGCGGCGCCGCTCGCCAGGAAGAGCACGGCGGCGAACGCGACGAGCAGGCTCGGAGGGTGCAACGGCATCGCGAAATTCTAGGCAGGCGGCCTTGCGCGCAGTCGCCCGAACTGGCATGCGTCCGAGCCTCGGCCGGGGAAACCGTTACGAATTGGCACCTCTCGCGCGGCCCGGGGACGCCGCGCGGTCGACTCGTACACTGACGCCTTTGCCCGGCCCTTGATCACCCGCCCGTCTCCGCGCCCTGCCGGCGCCCTGGTCGTCGATGCGTTCTGGCGTGCGGGGGCGTATTGCCTGCATCCGAAGGTGATCCTGGCGTCGCTGCTGCCGCTGGCGATCGTCGGCGGCGCAGCCGCGCTGCTCGGCTTCTTCTTCTGGGAGCCCGCCGTGGCCGCCGTGCGCGCGACCCTCGACGACTGGTCCTTGCTCGACGCGCTGTTCGCCTGGCTGCGCTCGATCGGCGGCGGCGGCTGGGCGAGCGTGATCGCGCCGCTCGTGATCGTCGCCCTGGCGCTGCCGGTGGTCGTCGTCGCGTCGCTCCTGGTCGCCGCGCTGCTGATGACGCCGGCGATCGTCCGGCTCGTGGCGAAGCGCCGCTTTCCCGCGCTCGAGGCGCGGCGCGGCGGCTCGTTCTGGAGCGGCCTGGCGTGGTCCGCGCTCAGCACAGTGATCGCGACGATCGCTCTCGTCGTCTCGATCCCGTTCTGGCTGGTGCCGCCGCTGGTGCTCGTGCTGCCGCCCCTGATCTGGGGCTGGCTCACCTATCGCGTCCTGGCCTACGACGTCCTCGCGCTGCACGCGAGCCGCGAAGAGCGCGTACGCCTGATCGCCGACGAGCGCTGGACCCTCGTCGTCATGGGCATCGTGTGCGGCTACCTCGGCGCGGCGCCGTCGCTGCTCTGGGCGATGAGCGCGCTGACGCTGGTGTTCGCGCCGTTCCTGATCCTCGTCTCGATCTGGCTCTACACGCTGGTGTTCGCGTTCTCGTCGCTGTGGTTCGCGCACTACCTGCTCGCGGCGCTGCAGAGGCTTCGTCGCGACGAGGGCGGCGTCGAGCCGATCGCGCCGGCGTCGGCCGTGCCGCGGCCGGGCACGCCGTCCGAACCGGGGCCTTCTGCCTGGCGGAACTCGCTCGCATGAACATCGGCCTTCTCATCGTCGGCGACGAGATCCTCTCCGGCAAGCGCGCCGACAAGCATCTGCCCAAAGTGATCGAGCTGCTCGCTGCCCGCGGCCTCTCGCTCGCCTGGGCGCGCTACGTCGGCGACGACCCCGACCGCATCACCGCCGACCTGAAGGACGCGTTCGCCGGCGGCGACCTCGTGTTTTGCTGCGGCGGCATCGGCGCGACGCCGGACGACCACACGCGCCAGTGCGCCGCCGCCGCCCTCGGCCGGCCGCTCGCGCTCCATCCGCAGGCGCGCGATCTCGTCCTCGAGCGGATGCAGGACCAGGCGCGCGAGCGCGGCGTCCCGTACGAGCCCGACCGCCAGGACAACCGGCACCGGCTCAACATGGCGGTGTTCCCCGAAGGCGCGGAGATCATCCCGAACCCGTTCAACAAGATCGCCGGCTTTGCGGTGCGGTCCGGCGAGGGCGGCGTGTTCTTCGTGCCGGGCTTCCCGGTCATGGCCTGGCCGATGATCGAGTGGGTGCTCGATCAGCACTTTCGCCACCTGCACGTCGCGGTCGCGACGAAGGAGCTCTCGATCATCGTCTTCGGTGCGATGGAGGCGTCGCTCACGCCGCTGATGGAAGCGATCGAGGTGGAATTTCCCGGCATCAAGGTGTTCAGCCTGCCGAGCGTCGACCATCCGCAGTGGGGTCGCCATATCGAGCTCGGCGTCAAGGGCGAGCCGACGCTGCTCGGGCCGGCCTATCAGCGACTCGTCGAAGGCCTGAAGGACGCCGGCGCGGCGCTGGGAACGGAATTGGTGCGTTAGGCACAATGCGCCCGATTCAGGTGCGCGGGGATGCACCGTGGCGGAGTCCGCCGAGGGCGCGTCACTGGCATGCTTCCTGCTAAATTCTGTGCGCGATTTCGGGGCCTTTCTCGGGCCGCCGCACCCGTCGCACCCCATCCCTCCAAAACGAAGCTCCTGGGAGATTGATCGAATGGCCAAGACCGTCGCTGACGTGATGAGCATGGTGAAAGACAGCGAAGTCAAGTTCGTCGACTTCCGCTTCACCGACACCCGTGGCAAGGAGCAGCACGTCACCGTGCCGATCTCGGCCTTCAGCGAGGAGAAGTTCACCGGCGGCCATGCGTTCGACGGCTCGTCGATCGCCGGCTGGAAGGGCATCGAGGCCTCGGACATGCAGCTCATGCCCGACCCGAACACGGCCAACATCGACCCGTTCTTCGAGGAGCCGACGCTGATCCTCACCTGCGACGTCGTCGAGCCGGGCGACGGCAAGCCGTACGAGCGCGATCCGCGCTCGCTCGCCAAGCGGGCGGAGGCGTACATGAAGGCGTCCGGCCTGGGCGATGCCGCCTACTTCGGCCCGGAGCCCGAGTTCTTCATCTTCGACAGCGTGCGCTGGCAGGTCGACATGTCGGGCTGCTTCTGCAAGATCGAGTCGGAGGAAGCCTCCTGGAACACGGGCAAGGAATACGAGCACGGCAACTCCGGCTACCGGCCGACGGTCAAGGGCGGTTATTTCCCCACCCCGCCGGTTGATTCGTTCCAGGACATGCGTTCGGAGATGTGCCTGATCCTCGAGTCGCTCGGCATCCCGGTCGAGGTCCACCACCATGAAGTCGCCCAGGCCCAGATGGAGATCGGCACCAGGTTCTCGACGCTCGTGCAGCGGGCCGACTGGCTGCAACTGCAGAAGTACGTGATCCAGAACGTCGCGCACTCGTACGGCAAGACGGCCACCTTCATGCCGAAGCCGATCGTCGGCGACAACGGCTCGGGCATGCACGTGCACCAGTCGGTGTGGAAGGGCGGCCAGAACCTGTTCGCCGGCGACGGCTACGCGGGCCTGTCGGAGTTCGCCCTGTTCTACATCGGCGGCATCATCAAGCACGCGCGCGCGCTCAACGCCATCACCAACCCCGGCACGAACAGCTACAAGCGCCTCGTCCCCGGCTTCGAGGCACCGGTCAAGCTCGCCTACAGCGCGAAGAACCGCTCGGCATCGATCCGGATTCCGTACGTCGCCAGCCCGAAGGGCCGCCGCGTCGAGGCGCGCTTCCCGGATCCGCTCGCCAATCCGTACCTGGCCTTTGCCGCGCTCCTCATGGCCGGTCTCGACGGCGTCGAGAACAAGATCCATCCGGGCGAGGCTGCGACCAAGGACCTCTACCACCTGCCGCCCGAGGAAGACGCGAAGATCCCGACCGTCTGCTCCAGCCTCGAGCAGGCCCTCGACTACCTCGACAGGGGCCGCGCCTTCCTGACCAAGGGCGGCGTCTTCACCGATACCTACCTCGACGCCTACATCGATCTGAAGATGCAGGAAGTCACGCGCTTTCGCATGACCACGCACCCGGTCGAGTTCGACATGTACTACAGCCTTTGAACCGGCCTCGGCCGGGTCGACGCGAAAGGGACGGCGCTGCCGTCCTTTTTCGCTTTTGTGGTGATTGCGCGCTGCGAGACAATGGAGGGCCTGTCGACCGGACCGCGCCGCCCGGCGTTGTATCGGCAGGAGACGAACGAATGACCTTGCGCAATCCGATCCACGTCCTGGCCGCTTTCGCGCTCGCCGTTGCCTCTGCGGCCGCAATGTCGGCGGAGACCGCCGATCCGAGCGTGATGTATCGCTGCCCGGGCAACGACTACAAGAACACGATCACGCCCAAGGAAGCGGAAAAGCTCGGCTGCCGCAAGATCGAGGGCGCGCCGGTCACCATCATGCAGATGACCAGGCCGCGCCCTCTCGGCGCGGTGCCCGCGAACGCCGCGGGCTCGGGCGCGAAGATCGACCCGGTTGCCCAGCGCGCCCGCGACAGCGACGCGCGCCGCATCCTCCAGGACGAGCTGAAGACCGAGGAAGACCGTCTCGCGGCCATGCAGAAGGGCTTCAACGATGGCCAGCCCGAGCGTCAGGGCGACGAGAAGAACTACCAGAAGTACCTCGACCGCGTGAACGAGATGCGCGCCGCGATCGTGCGCAAGCAGTCCGACATCGCCGCGCTGCGGCGCGAGCTCCAGAAGCTGCCGCCCGCGCAGTGATCGCTCCGGCCGAGCCCCAGTCCGCGGGCCCCGGCCGGTGGGCGGCGACGCACGGCGCGCTCGACCTGCTCGCGACGATGGTCGCGATCGTCACGCCCGAGGGCGAGTGCGAGTTCGCGAATTCGTCGTTCGAGAACGTGCTCGGCCTGTCGCGGCGCAGCATGTCGCGCGGCCTCGTCTTCGACTGGTTCGTCGACGCGCAGACGCTGCGCGACACGGTCGCCGCCGTGAGCAACAACGTCTTCTCGACCGGCCGGCTCGAGGCGTTCCTCAAGCGGCCGTCGGCGAACCACGGCGAGGCGCTGCCCGTGCATCTGACCGTCAACCAGATCGACGGCTCGCGCAACGTCGTCGTCGAGCTGATCGAGATCGAGCAGCAGAACCGGCAGGAGCGCGAGGAGCGCGCGCTCGAGCAGGCCGAGGCGACCAAGGAGCTCATCAGGAACCTCGCTCACGAGATCAAGAACCCGCTCGGCGGCATCCGCGGCGCGGCGCAGCTGCTCGAGATGGAGATCGAGTCGCGCACGCTCACCGAGTACACGCAGGTGATCATCAAGGAGGCCGACCGGCTGCAGTCGCTCGTCGATCGCCTGCTCGCGCCGCACAGGAAGCCGCACGTGGTCGGCAACGTCAACATCCACGAGGTGTGCGAGCGGGTGAGGGCGCTGATCCTGGCGGAGTTCCCGCGCGGTCTCGTCACCGTGCGCGACTACGACACCTCGATCCCCGAGTTCAACGGCGACCGCGAGCAGCTGATCCAGGCCGTGCTCAACGTCGCCCACAACGCGGCCCAGGCGCTCACCGACGCCATCGACCAGGGGACGGCGCGAATCGTCCTGCGCACGCGCGTCGCACGCTCGGTCACGCTCGGAAAGCACCGCTACCGTCTGGCACTGGAATTGCATATCGAGGACAACGGGCCGGGCGTCCCGGAGTCCTTGCGCGAGCGGATCTTCTTTCCGCTCGTGTCGGGCCGCGAAGGCGGATCCGGACTCGGCCTCACGCTCGCACGCACTTTCATCCAGCAGCACCATGGCACCGTCGAGTTCGAGAGCGAGCCCGGTCGAACGATCTTCAAGATCGTGATCCCCCTGGCGTGATGCCGCAATGAAATCCATCTGGATCGTCGACGACGATCAATCGATCCGCTTCGTGCTGGAGAAGGCGCTGGCACGCGAGCAGTTCGCGGTGCGCAGCTTCACCAACGCGCGCGACGTGCTCGCCGCGCTCGACAGCGACCAGCCGCAGGTGCTCGTTTCCGACATCCGCATGCCGGGCGGCTCGGGCATCGACCTGCTCCACAAGATCAAGGCGAAGCATCGCGAGCTGCCGGTCATCATCATGACCGCCTACTCCGACCTCGACAGCGCCGTCAGCGCCTTCCAGGGCGGTGCCTTCGACTACCTGCCCAAGCCGTTCGACGTGCCGAAGGCGGTCGAGCTGATCCGCCGCGCCGTCGAGGAGAGCCTGCACGTCGGCGCCGACGACGCGCCGGTCGCCCAGGTGCCCGAGATGCTCGGCCAGGCGCCGGTGATGCAGGACGTGTTCCGCGCCATCGGCCGGCTTTCGCAGAGCATCGTCACCGTCCTCATCACCGGCGAGTCGGGCTCGGGCAAGGAGCTCGTCGCCAACGCACTGCACAAGCACAGCCCGCGCGCGGCGGGCCCGTTCGTCGCCATCAACACGGCGGCGATCCCGAAGGACCTGCTCGAGTCCGAGCTCTTCGGCCACGAGCGCGGCGCATTCACCGGCGCACAGACGACGCGACGCGGCCGCTTCGAGCAGGCCGACGGCGGCACGCTCTTTCTCGACGAGATCGGCGACATGCCGTTCGAGCTGCAGACGCGCCTGCTGCGCGTCCTCGCCGACGGCCAGTTCTATCGCGTCGGCGGCCACAACCCGATGCGCAGCAACGTGCGAGTCATCGCGGCGACGCACCAGGACCTCGAACTGCGTGTCAAGGCCGGCGCCTTCCGCGAAGACCTGTTCCATCGCTTGAACGTCATCCGCCTGCGCTTGCCGGCACTGCGCGAGCGCACCGAGGACATCGCGCCGCTTGCCCGCTTCTTCCTGCAGAAGAGCGCACGCGAGCTGGGCGTCGAAGGCAAGCGCCTGACCGAAGCCGCGATCGCGCGGCTGGTCCTGTTCGACTACCCGGGCAACGTGCGCCAGCTCGAGAACATCTGCCATTGGCTCACCGTGATGGCGCCGGCCCAGCAGGTCGACGCGAAGGATCTGCCGCCGGAGCTGCAGACGCGTCCCGCGCCGGCGGTTTCGACGCCGGGCTTCGCTTCCGCGACGACGGCGCACGCCGCCGAGGGGAGTCGGGTCGCCGACGGGGACGATCCTGCCGGTGCCCGGGCGTCGGTCGGGGCGCCTGCACCAGCGCACGCAACGCAAGTCGCCGCCGAAGGTTCGGGGCCCGACTGGATCGCCGGACTCGAGCGCCGGGCGCGCGAGCTCCTGCGCTCGGGTCAGCCGATGGTGTGGGACACGCTGACGCGCGAATTCGAGGCGCAGCTCATCCGCTCCGCCCTCGAGCTCACGCGCGGCCGTCGCATCGAGGCGGCGCACAAGCTCGGCATCGGCCGCAACACGATCACGCGCAAGATCCAGGAGCTCGGCCTGGACGACTGATCGACGTCGGCCTTCAGACGTGCAGCCAGGCGAGCCCGCCGACCAAGACGCCGATGCCGGCCAGGCCGTAGACGCCGTACTGCAGGCGGCGACTCCTCGTGAGCAGCGCGATCGCGGCGAGCGCGATCGAGATCTGCAGCGCCGTTGTCGCCTGTGCCCAGCGGTGATGCTGGTGGATCTGCCCGTCGCTCTGCACGTTGAACTGGTCCGATTCCTTCTCGAACCGATCGGCCGTCTTCTTGATGTCTTCCTTCTCGGTCTTGTAGCGCTTGATCTCGCCGACGTAGAACGACCTGCGCGCTTCCGGCGCGAGCTCCGCAGCGAGCTCGGCCAGGTTCTGCTTGCTGCTCTTGGACTGGTAGTAGTTCCACTGGTTCGACGCTTCCGTCTTCCTGATCGCGGCGTCGTTCTTGTAGAGGCCGGCGTTGGCCTGCGTCAGGCCGGCCATGTAGGCGAAGAGCGCGCCGACCGTCGCGATCAGCGCGGTCGCGACCGCGAGCCGGCCCGCCAGGCCGTGGGGCTCGGCCTGCGACTCGTGCTCGAGCGCGTGGTCGTGCGGACCGTGGACGTGAAAGCCTCCCTCAGACATGTCTTTCTCCCGGTCGATTTCTGCTGTAGGTCGTGAAAGCGTAGCGGAGGCCGTCGGCGCTCTCGTGCGGCTCGCGCAGTGTCTCGGTGAAGTCGGCGCGCTGCCAGGGCGGGAAGAAGGCGTCAGCCGGGAACGTGGCGTCGACTTCGGTGAGCTGCAGCTCGTCGGCGATCGGCAGCGCGAGCGCGTAGATCTCGCCGCCGCCGATCACGAAGACGCGCGGCGCCGACGCCGCCAGGGCGAGCGCCTCGTCGAGCGAAGCCACCGTCTCGGCGCCCTCGGCGCGAAGATTCCGGTCGCGCGTGACGACGAGGTTGCGTCGGCCCGGTAGCGCGCGTCCGAGCGAATCCCAGGTCTTCCGGCCCATCACGACCGGCGCGCCCATCGTCAGCCGCTTGAAGCGCGGCAGGTCGCCGGGCAGGCGCACGAGCAGATCGCCGGCGCGACCGATGCCGCCGTCGCGGGCGACCGCGGCGATGAGGGTGACGGCAGGCCGCAGCATGGCGCCGATTGTCGCTGCGCGGTCGCCGCGATAATCGAGGCGAACGACTCCCCAATCGAATCGCCGTGAAGCCCCCGTCCTCCGCCACCCCCGCAGCACTCGCCGCCTGGCGCGCAGCCGCCGCGCGCTCCGCGCCGGGCGGAGACGTCGACGCCCTCGGCTGGAAGACGCCCGACGGCATCGTCGTCAAGCCGCTCTACACTGCCGCGGACGTGCAAGGCCTTCCGGCCACCGACACGCTGCCCGGCCAGCCGCCCTACATCCGCGGCCCGCAGGCGACGATGTACGCGGTCCGGCCGTGGACGATCCGCCAGTACGCCGGCTTCTCGACGGCGGAGGCGTCGAACGACTTCTACCGCAAGGCGCTCGCCGCCGGTGGGCAGGGCATCAGTGTCGCCTTCGACCTCGCCACGCACCGCGGCTACGACAGCGACCATCCGCGCGTCGTCGGCGACGTCGGCAAGGCCGGCGTGGCGATCGACTCGGTCGAGGACATGAAGATCCTCTTCGACCGCATCCCGCTCGACAAGGTCAGCGTCTCGATGACCATGAACGGCGCCGTGCTGCCGGTGCTCGCCGGCTACGTCGTCGCTGCCGAGGAGCAGGGCGTCGCGCAGGAACAGCTTTCAGGAACGATCCAGAACGACATCCTGAAAGAGTTCATGGTGAGGAACACCTACATCTATCCGCCGGCGCCGAGCATGCGGATCGTGGGCGACATCATCGCCTACACGGCTTCGCACATGCCGAAGTTCAACTCGATCTCGATCTCGGGCTATCACATCCAGGAAGCGGGCGCGAACCAGACGCTCGAGCTCGCCCTGACGCTCGCCGACGGCCGCGAGTACGTCCGCACCGCCATTGCCCAGGGCCTCGACGTCGACGCCTTCGCCGGACGGCTCAGCTTCTTCTGGGCGATCGGCATGAACTTCTACCTCGAGATCGCCAAGATGCGCGCCGCCCGGGGCCTCTGGTTCAGGATCATGGAGGAGTTCAAGCCGAAGCAGGCGAAGAGCTCGATGCTGCGCACCCACTGCCAGACCTCGGGCTGGACGCTCACCGCGCAGGATCCGTACAACAACGTCGTGCGCACGACGATCGAGGCGATGGCTGCCGTCTTCGGCGGCACGCAGAGCCTGCACACCAACGCGCTTGACGAGGCGATGGCGCTGCCCACCGAGTTCAGCGCGCGGATCGCACGCAACACGCAGCTCGTGATCCAGGAAGAGACCCACATCACCTCGATCGTCGACCCGTGGGCCGGCAGCTACGCGATGGAGTCGCTGACGCAGGAGATGGCTGACGCCGCCTGGAAGATCATCGAGGAGATCGAGGCCATGGGCGGCATGACGAAGGCCGTGCAGAGCGGCTGGGCCAAGCTGAAGATCGAGGCCAGCGCGGCCGAGAAGCAGGCGCGCATCGACTCCGGCCGGGACGTGATCGTCGGCGTCAACAAGTACAAGCTCGGCGAGGAAGCGGCGATCGACACCCTCGACATCGACAACCACATGGTGCGCGACAACCAGGTGGCGCGGCTGAAGGCACTGCGCGCCAAGCGCGACGAGCCGGCGGTTCGCGCCGCGCTCGCGGCGCTCACGGCGTGTGCCGAAAGCGTCGCAGGCAACCTGCTCGACCTCTCGATCAAGGCCATGCGCCTGCGCGCGACCGTCGGCGAGGTCAGCGACGCGCTCGAGGCGGCCTGGGGCCGCCACCGCGCCGAGACGCAGAAGGTCTCGGGCGTCTATGCGGCGGCTTACGACAGCGCCGAAGGGTGGGAACAATTGAAGACGGAGATCGCCGCGTTCGCCGAGGCCGAAGGACGCCGGCCGCGCGTCATGATCGCCAAGCTCGGCCAGGACGGCCACGACCGCGGCGCCAAGGTCGTCGCCAGCGCGTTCGCCGACCTCGGCTTCGATGTCGACATCGGCCCGCTGTTCCAGACCGCCGAGGAATGCGCGCGCCAGGCGATCGAGAACGACGTCCACGCGGTCGGCGTCTCGACCCTCGCCGCCGGCCACAAGACGCTGGTGCCGGCGATCATCCAGGCGCTGAAGGCGCAGGGCGCCGACGACATCGTGGTCTTCGTCGGCGGCGTCATCCCGCGCCAGGACTACGAGTTCCTGTTCGACGCCGGCGTGAAGGGCATCTACGGTCCCGGCACGCCGATCCCGGCGAGCGCGAAGGACGTGCTCGAGCAGATCAAGCTCTCGCTCGCCGCGAACCGGTCCGAGCCCGCGCGACGCGTCGACGCGGCCTGAGCTCCGTCCGCCCGCGCGCCGAGATGCTGCCGCCCGCCGACCAGGCTCTGCTCGACGCCGTCCGGGCCGGCCCGGGCGAAGCACAGCGGCGTGCAGTCGCCAAGGCGATCACTTTGCTCGAGTCGAGCCGGGCCGATCACCGCGAGCGTGCCGACGCCTTCCTGACCGCGCTGCCCGAGCCGGCGCAGCCGTCGTTCCGCCTCGGCGTCTCGGGCGTGCCCGGCGTCGGCAAGTCGACCTTCATCGAGACCCTGGGTTTGCAGCTGATCGCTGCCGGCCATCGCGTCGCCGTCCTCGCTGTCGACCCGAGCTCGAGCGTCTCGGGTGGCTCGATCCTCGGCGACAAGACGCGCATGGAGCGGCTCTCGGTCGACCCGGGCGCGTTCGTGCGGCCGAGCCCGAGCGGCGGCACGCTCGGCGGCGTCGCGACGGCGACGCGCGAGGCGATCCGCGTCGTCGAGGCCGCGGGCTACGACACGGTCATCGTCGAAACCGTCGGCGTCGGTCAGAGCGAATCAGCGGTGGCGGGCATGACCGACATGTTCGTGCTGCTCCAGCTGCCCAACGCCGGCGACGAGCTGCAGGCGATCAAGAAGGGCGTGATGGAGCTCGCCGATCTGGTCGTCGTCAACAAGGCCGACATCGATGCGGCGGCTGCGGCACGCGCCGTCGGCCAGATCGACCTCGCGCTGCACCTCGTCGCGCGCGGCAGCACGGCGTGGACGCCGAAGGTGATCGCGACGAGCGCGCTCGCGCCCGACCAGGTCGCTTCCGCCTGGGCCGTCATCGAGTCGTTTCGGACCGGCCAGGCGGCTTCGGGGGCCGCCGTCGAGCGGCGCCGCGGCCAGGCGCGCCAATGGCTCTGGGAACGCATCGACGCGGGCCTGCGCCAGTCGTTCAGAAGCCACCCCGAAGTTCGCGTCCAACTCGCGCCGACGCTCGCGGCGATCGAGTCGGGCGCGATCCCGGTGTCGGTCGCGGCCCGACGCCTTCTCGCCAGCGCAGGCATTGCGCCGGCCCGCGATGCCCCCTGATCGAAAGCAGAACCATGCACGACATCCTCCAGCAGCTCGAAGCCAAGCGTGCCCGCGCCCGGCTCGGCGGCGGCCAGAAGCGCATCGACGCGCAGCACGCCAAGGGCAAGCTCACGGCGCGCGAGCGCATCGACCTGCTCCTCGACGTCGACAGCTTCGAGGAATGGGACATGTTCGTCGAGCACCGCAGCCACGACTTCGGCATGGAGGGCAATCGCCCGCCGGGCGACGGCGTCGTCACCGGCTACGGGATGATCAACGGCCGGCTCGTCTTCGTCTTCAGCCAGGACTTCACCGTCTTCGGCGGTGCGCTCTCCGAAGCGCACGCCGAGAAGATCTGCAAGGTGATGGACCAGGCGATGAAGGTCGGCGCACCGGTGATCGGCCTCAACGACTCGGGCGGCGCGCGCATCCAGGAAGGCGTCGCCTCGCTCGGCGGCTATGCGGAGGTGTTCCAGCGGAACGTGATCGCCTCCGGCGTCGTGCCGCAGATCAGCATGATCATGGGCCCGTGCGCGGGCGGCGCCGTCTACTCGCCGGCGATGACCGACTTCATCTTCATGGTGAAGGACAGCTCGTACATGTTCGTCACCGGCCCCGAGGTCGTGAAGACGGTAACGCACGAGGCGGTGAGCGCCCAGGACCTCGGCGGCGCCATCACCCACACGACGCGCAGCGGCGTCGCCGACCTGGCGTTCGAGAACGACGTCGAGGCGCTCGCCATGCTGCGCCGCTTCTTCGACTACCTGCCGCTCAACAACCGCCAGAAGTCGCCGTGCCTGCCGAGCGACGATCCGGCCGAGCGCATCGACCTCTCGCTCGACACGCTCGTGCCCGACCACCCGAACAAGCCCTACGACATCAAGGAGCTGATTCTGAAGACGGTCGACGACGGCGACTTCTTCGAGCTCCAGCCGGAGCACGCCAAGAACATCGTCATCGGCTTCGGACGGATGGACGGCACAGCCGTCGGCATCGTCGCCAACCAGCCGCTCGTCCTCGCCGGCTGTCTCGACATCAAGAGCTCGATCAAGGCGGCGCGCTTCGTGCGTTTCTGCGACGCCTTCAACATCCCTGTCGTCACCTTTGTCGACGTCCCCGGCTTCATGCCGGGCACCGCGCAGGAGTACGGCGGCATCATCAAGCACGGCGCCAAGCTGCTCTTCGCCTACGCCGAATGCACCGTGCCCAAGATCACCGTGATCACGCGCAAGGCCTACGGCGGCGCCTACGACGTGATGAGCTCGAAGCACCTGCGCGGCGACGTGAACTTCGCCTGGCCGAACGCCGAGATCGCGGTGATGGGCGCGAAGGGCGCGGTCGAGATCATCTTTCGCGGGGAGAAGAACGACCCGGCCAAGCTCGCCGCGCGCGAGGCGGAATACAAGGCCAAGTTCGCCAACCCCTTCATCGCCAGCGCGCGCGGCTACGTCGACGACGTGATCCAGCCGCACGAGACCCGAAAGCGGATCTGCCGCTCGCTCGCCATGCTGGCGGACAAGAAGGTCGAGGATCCCTGGCGCAAGCACTCCAACATCCCGCTCTGACCAGCACAATCGAGATCCTCCGGCCAGCCTTTCGATGATCGACCTCAGCAACCTCGGCACCCTCGGCATGACGGAGATCGTCCGCCTGCAGAACCAGCTGCAGGCCGAGCTACGGCGCCGCTTCGAGCGCTCGCTGCTGATGGCGTTCTCCGACATCGTCGGCTCGACACCGTACTTCTCGCGCTTCGGCGATGCGGTCGGCCGCCAGCTCCACCAGCTGCATTTCGACCTGCTCGCGCAGGGCGCGGCGGAGGCGCAGGGGCGGATCGTCGATGCCGTCGGCGACGGCGTGTTCTGCGTCTTCCCCGACGCCGAGGCGGGCGTGCGCGGCATCGTCGCGTTCCAGCAGGCGATGGCGCGCGAGAACGCGGCACGGGCGCGCGAGCATCAGCTGGCGGTGCGCATCGGCCTGCACTGGGGCTCGGTGCTGACCGACGGCACGATGGTGACCGGCGATTCGGTCCACGTCGCGGCGCGGGTCGCGCGCGCGGCCGAGCCGGGACGGGTCTACCTCACGCGCCAGGCGTTTCTCGAATTCGGGCCGACGAACCGGCTCCACTGCCAGCCGGTCGGCACGCGAGATCTGAAAGGCGTCGCCCAGTCGGTCGAACTCCTCGAGCTCGACTGGCGCGACCCGTCCACGTTCCCGCGTCGCGTCCTGATCGAGGAGACCGAGGAGCAGATCGCGCTGCCGCAGCAGGACATCGTGAGCTTCGGCCGCCTGCACGAGCCCGACGGCGCGCGCGCCAACGACATCGTGCTGCTTCATCCGGATCCGGCCCGCTCGCGGCAGATCAGCCGCTGGCATTTCGAGCTGCGGCGCGGCGCCGACGGCCTGCGTCTGCGTACCCTGTCCGACGGTCTGACCACCATCGACGGCGAGCCGGTGGCCAAGGGCGCCGACGTGCCGGTGCGCAGCGGAACGCGGATCGGCGTCGCCAACGTTCTCACGCTCCGCCTGACCGGCCCGGTGCATCTCGCGGCCGACGATGAAGACAGCCGCACCATGATGTTCAAGCCCGACGCCTGAACCGCAGACCGCGAGGAGAGCCGAGAGTCCATGCTGAAGAAGATCCTGATCGCCAACCGCGGCGAGATCGCCTGCCGCGTCATCAAGACGGCTCGCCGTCTCGGCATCGCGACTGTCGCCGTCTACTCCGAGGCCGACCGCGACGCGCTCCACGTCGAGCTGGCCGACGAGGCGGTCTGCATCGGCCCCGCGCCGAGCCGCGAGTCGTACCTGTCGATGGACAGGATCATCGCCGCCTGCAAGCAGACCGGTACCGACGGCGTCCATCCGGGCTACGGATTCCTCTCCGAGAACGCCGAGTTCGCGCGCCGTGTCGAAGAAGAAGGCATCGTCTTCATCGGCCCCAAGCGCGCGGCGATCGCGGCGATGGGCGACAAGATCCAGTCCAAGAAGCTCGCCGCCAAGGCGGGCGTGAGCACGATCCCCGGACACAACGAGGCGATCGAGAGTGCCGAGCTCGCGGTCGGGATCGCGAGGAAGATCGGGTACCCGGTGATGATCAAGGCGTCGGCGGGCGGCGGCGGCAAGGGCTTGCGCGTCGCCTACGACGACACCCAGGCATCCGAAGGCTTCGTGTCGTGCCGCAACGAGGCCAAGGCGAGCTTCGGCGACGACCGCGTCTTCATCGAGAAGTTCGTCGAGGAGCCGCGCCACATCGAGATCCAGGTGCTCGGTGACGCCCACGGCCACTGCGTCTATCTCTGGGAGCGCGAGTGCTCGATCCAG
>CAJDUN010000038.1_pt1 | contig 32499 bp, 30 predicted proteins | sample 7390741 | NCBI WGS metagenome assembly CAJDUN01 (sample SAMEA7055660, study PRJEB34461) | soil metagenome | biome: terrestrial ecosystem; feature: Peninsula; material: soil | place: Antarctica | collected 2016 | reverse complement strand
GTGACCCACGACGAGAAGATCATCCCGACCTTCAAGCGCATCTATCACATCCGGGACGGCCGGACCGTGGAGGAGGCCGGACAGGGCCTCACCTTGTAGACAGGAGCAACATCATGACCGCACCCAAGGGTGGACTTCTTCTCAGGGCAGCGACGGTGGCCGCCATGCTTTTCGGCTTGTTGACCGTCGCTTCAGGTGGCAACACACTTTTCGGCAGCGAGGCCGCTCGGCGAGCTGCCGGGGCCTACGTCGACTTCGTACTGTGGTTCAACTTCGTGGCCGGCTTCTTCTACATCGTCGCCGGCATCGGGCTGTGGTTGCGCCGTCGCTGGGCTGTGGTGCTTGCACTCGCCGTAGCCATCACGACCCTCATCACGTTTGCGGCATTCGGAGTGCACGTGTTGAAGGGCGGTGCGTACGAAGTGCGCACCGTGGCCGCGATGAGCCTGCGCTCTGTGGTCTGGCTGGCGATCTCGTGGCTCGGCTACCGGAAGGTCTGGAGCCCAATTTCTCGCAAGCCAGCCGCCCACAGCGACGGATGATCTGACCTTCACATACCCACGACCCCAGTTGATCGTGCCGATCTCGGCTCGGCACCCGCACGCGAGATGACCACCCCTGAACACGATTGCGAATCGGGTCTTTCAGGAGCCCAGGTCGCCCAGCGCCTGGCCGAGGACGGCCCCAATGTGCTGCCCGGCGGACAGCGCCGGTCGCTGCTGTCGATCGCCGTGGAGACCGTGCGCGAGCCGATGTTCCTGTTGCTGCTCGCGGCGGGAACCCTGTACCTGGTGTTCGGTGACCTGCAGGAGGGCCTGACGCTCTTCGGGTTCGTGGTCGTCACCGTGGCGCTGACCCTGTACCAGGAGGGCAAGACCGAGCGCGCCATCGAAGCCCTCCGCGACCTCACGAGCCCGCGCGCGCTGGTCGTCCGCGACGGCCAGCCGCAACGTATCGCCGGGCGCGACGTGGTGCGCGGCGACCTGCTCAGGCTGAGCGAGGGCGACCGGGTTCCGGCCGATGCCCTGCTGGTGTCGGCCGACGGCGTCCGGGCCGACGAATCGCTGCTGACGGGCGAGCCCGTTCCGGTGGGCAAGCGGGTGTCGCTGCCCGATGAACGGGCTGTCGCTGTGAGACCCGCCGACACCGCGCGCGTTGCGCCTGGCGGAGACGACCTGCCGACGGTTTACGCCGGCACGCTGATCGTGCAGGGGCACGCGCTGGCGCGTGTGACGGCCACCGGCGCGCACAGCGAGATCGGCCGCATCGGTACCGCGTTGGCCACGGTCGAGAACGAACGTTCGCCGCTGCAGAAGCAGACCGACCGCCTGGTTCGCAACCTGGCCTTGCTAGCGCTGGCGCTCAGCCTCGTACTGGTGCTGGTGCACGGGCTGATCCACGGCGACTGGCTGCAGGCCCTGCTCGCTGGCATCGCCCTGGCCATGGCGCTGTTGCCCGAGGAATACCCGGTGGTGCTGACGGTGTTTCCGGCGCTCGGTGCACGCCGCCTGTCCAAGGAAGGGGTGCTCACCCGGCGCATCAATGCCATCGAGACGCTCGGCGCCACCACGGTGCTGTGCACCGACAAGACGGGGACGCTGACCGAAAACCGCATGACCGTGACGCACCTCGTCGCCGGCGGTGTCGACCTGACCGAGCGCCTGGCGCTGGATTCGCTGACCGATGCTCAACTGCCCGAGGCCTTCCACGCCCTGGTGGAAGTGGCGATCCTGGCCAGCGTGGTCGACCCCTTCGACCCGATGGAGAAGGCCTTCCATCAACTCGGCCAGCGCTTCCTCGCCGGCACCGAACACCTGCACCACGATTGGCGCCTGGTGCAGACCTATGCGCTCAGCCCGGCGCTGCGGGCGATGTCGCATGTGTGGGCGTCGTCGGTTGACGGCGTCCAGACCGTCGCCGCCAAAGGCGCGCCGGAAGCGGTGACGGACCTGTGCCATCTCGACGATGCGCAGAGCTCCCGCATCGCCAGCGTGGTCGACGAACTGGCCGCCGAGGGACTGCGAGTGCTGGCAGTGGCCCGCGGTTCGTTCGCAGGCCAGGAATGGCCCGCAGACGAGCACGGCTTCGATTTCGAGGCCGACCCGGTGCGCGCACAGGTGCCCGCCGCCGTGGCCGAATGCCGTGCCGCCGGCATCCGTGTGGTCATGATCACCGGCGACTACCCGGCCACGGCGCGTGCCATCGCGCATCAGGCGGGACTGGCCGAACGCGACGGCGACGTGCTTTCGGGCGACCAGATCGCGGCGCTCGGCGACGAGGAACTGCGCGAGCGCATGGCCACTGTCAGCGTCTGCGCTCGCATCGCGCCCGAGCAGAAGCTGCGCATCGTGCAGGCGCTGAAGGCCCGGGGCGAGATCGTCGCGATGACGGGTGACGGCGTGAACGATGCCCCTGCATTGCGCGCGGCGCACGTGGGCGTGGCCATGGGCGGGCGCGGCACCGACGTGGCCCGCGAGTCGGCCTCGCTGGTGCTGGTCGACGACAACTTTGCAGCCATCGTCGCCGCGGTGCGCCTCGGGCGACGGATCTTCGACAACCTGCGCAAGGCCATGTCGTACATCCTGGCGGTCCACGTTCCCATCGCGGGCATGGCGATGGTGCCGGTGCTGTTCGGATGGCCGGCCTTGCTGTACCCGATGCACATCGCGCTGCTCGAGCTCATCATCGACCCGGCCTGCTCGATCGCGTTCGAGAACGAGCCTGCGGAAAGCGACGTGATGCGGCGCCCGCCGCGCGATGCCGCCACACCCCTGTTTGGCGGCGCCACCCTGGGCCTGGCGCTGATTCAGGGCCTGGGCGTGCTGGCCGTGGTCATGGCCGCGTTCGCATGGGCCAGTACGCGAATCCCCGAGCCCGAGGCCCGGGCCTTTGCGTTCGCCACCCTGGTCGTGGGCAACCTGGCGCTGATCCTCTCCAACCGCTCGGCCACCCGATCGCTATGGGCGACGCTGCACACACCCAACCGGACGCTGTGGGGAGTGGTGGGCCTGGCGTGGGCGTTGTTGCTGGCTGCGCTCTACATCCCCTGGGCCGTCGGCGTGCTGCGATTCGCGCCCCTGCCCGCAGGGGAACTGGCCGCCGCCTGCGGACTGGGATTGCTGAGCGTGCTGTGGTTCGAAGGCATCAAGTGGGCCAGGCGCAGGGCCCGCGGGCCTCATGGGTTGCTCTGGCGCTGAAGAGGCGACAACGACTTTATGCAATTGCCGCGCCGCAGGACATCGTCCGCCGATGCACGAGTTGATGCGGGTAGCCGGCTGCTCCAAGGTTCTTGCGCTCGCGGCAGCTGAGTGTCGGGTAACGCTCGGCAAGCGTAAGCGGGCCATGAAGAAAAGCTCAAGACGAGCGTCGGCGATCCTCCAGTGTGCGAGTGCGTGCCGGGCGAGGCCGGCTGACAGGCCTCAATCCAGAAGTTGAGTCAGATGTGGTCGGACGACGATCCGCAACATGGCAACGTGCGGGCAACCGACTGGTGGCCACACGTGACCAGACCCCGCCGCGAGGCGGAGTTCGCCATTCTTCGCGCTCTGCTCCCGAACGGTTCGGAATCCCGAACAGGGTCGCCGCATCGGCTTGCCCGAAACGCACCCTGACCCTGGCGACACTCAGCGCCGCGCCGGCAGCATCCGCAACAAGGTGTTGTCCCGCAACAGATAGTGATGGGCGAGCGCCGCCACGGCATGCAGGCCGATCAGGTAGTAGCCGAGCGTGCCTATCGTCTCGTGGACCTCCTTGAGTGTGTCGGACAGGTCCTTGTCCTGGCCGATCGGCATGGGCAACGGCAGGCCGAAGAACGTTATCGGGTCGCCCTTGGCACTGAGGGCAAGCCACCCGAGCACGGGCATGACGATCATGAAGACGTACAGCGCAACATGGACCCATTCGGCCGCACGTCGCTGCCGGACCGATACCAGAGGCTCGATGCCTGGCGCGGGCCCGGAGAACAGACGCGTCGCGAGGCGCATGCCGACCAGCGCCAGGATGGACAAGCCGAGCCCGAAGTGCCAGATCTTCAGGTCGGCCCTCAGCTCGCTGCCCTTCGGAAACGCGTCGGCGACATTGATCGCCGCATAGACGCCGATCATCAGCAGCAGCATCAGCCAGTGCATGCCGATCGACAGCGAACCGTATCGATCTCGGGTGTTTCTCCAGTTCATGGCATCTCCTCGATGGTTTCAATTCCGGGTTCGTTCGCGCGCACATCCGCCGGTGTGTTGGTGGCGCGACTTCAGTTCTGCGTCGGACGAGCCTTCAAGGCATACCCTGCAGGTCCGGTGATCTGCCGTGGTCCGTCGCCGAGACTCAGGAAGTATTCGCCCGACGGGCTGATCACCACCGCGTGCGCCGCACGCGGATCCGAAAAGTACTGCCAGCCGTACGAAGCCTGGTGCGGCAGGCTGCCGTTGGACACCGCCTTCAGCGCCGGATCCGAACGAAGCCCTTGACTGTTCCACGCGGCGCGCGCGGCTGCTTGGTCAGGCTGCGCTTGAGCAGACTGCGCCACTGCGGCTGCGCTCGCGAAGGCCGTGGCGATGGTGATGGTTCTCAGCAAATGGGTCGAAATCATGATGTTTCCCTTCCTTCCAAAACCGGTCAACGAGGACCGTATCGATAGTCTGATGAGGGGTGGATGAACAGCGCCTGAATGCGGCGTTCATCTGCCGTCGGGGTGCCTCGGTTCATCGTGCTGGTGCTGGTGCGAGTGCCGATCCCTGTCGGCTGCGCTCCAGGCGCCGGCGGGCCACAGACCCTGCGGCGCCTGCTGCCACTGCCAGGCACCGAAGCACAGCACCGCCATCAGCACCAGCGCCGCCGGCCAGACGTGGTCGTGCTTCGCCAGATCCGGTCCGTTGCCGTCGATGCGCCCGCTGAGCATCGGCTGCGCCTGGTTCTTGCGCCGTAGCAGGCTGAAAGCGACGATCAATCCCAGGTGCACCAGCACCAGCATCAGCAAGGCGTTGGCGAAGAACTCGTGCAGTGCTTCGAACGCCTCGCCGCCGAAGACATCGCCCCATTCTTCGTAGCTGGCGTACCCGCTGAGCGCGAGTGGCAGCACCAGAGCCAGCAATGCAGCCACGGTCGCGGCCATCAGCAGGTTCTGGCCCTGCCGCCAATGACCGCCCGACAGCACCTGTGGCGTCGTGAACGAACGCAGCCATTGCGGCGCGCCGCGCAGCCTTCGCCAAAAGAGGCTCAGCCGCGCATGGCGCGGCCCGAAAAGCCCGTACAAAAGACGAAAGCCGAGCAGGCCGGCCATCGCGTAGCCGAGCGTGACGTGCAGCGCGCGCCACTGCTCACTGTCGCCGCTGGCGTAGGCACCGACGAAGCACAGCGCAAAGAGCCAGTGGAACATACGCGTGGGCGCGTCGATCACGCGGCGGGTTGCTGTGGCGCGATCGCGCGCCATGCCGTCGAGGGTCGGATTGGAAATGCCCGTGCCTTGCATGAGATTGCTCCTTGCCTGTCAGTCGTGCCACGCGCGGCGTTGCCGTGCATCGAGTCCTTCGGGATAGCGCAGGCTGTCGTCGTCGTAGTCACCGCGATCGGCGCCCGTGTGGCAGGCGCTGCAATTGGCGGCACTTTTCACGCTGGCGAGTTGCCAGATGGACGCATCGAGCTTGCGGTGCTTGCGCTCGAACCAGACCGAGCGTGTGATGCGGTCCTGCGGCGGTTCTTCCCGCACGCGCTTGTAGCTGCCAGCATGGGCCAGCAACCAGGCATTGATCTGCGTTGCCGCGGCGGCATCGATCGAAGCGTCACTGCCATAGTGCCGATCCAGCCCCTTCATGATCCGCTGCCACGAGGGCGCCGGGAGCATGCCCGGTGCATAGGCGATGTGGCAGGCAGCGCATTCCTGGACGTAGGCCTGCGGCGTATTGCTCGGCAACAGCTTGCTGCCGCCGGCCATCGCGGCGCTCATGGCCATCAGGCCGAGTGCGGCTGAGATCGGCAGCGCGCAGGTGGATGAAGTCATCTTCATGGTTGTGCCTTTGGATAAGAAAATCTCAGGGCCGCAGTTGCAACAGGTAGGCCAGCACGTCGGCCTTCTCGGCGGCACTGCATTCGCGTTTGAGCACGTCGTTGCAGTTGCGTCGGAACCACTTGTCCACCCTTGCGGTGCTGGTGAACGCCTTGGCATTGAATGCCGGCGCGAGCGCGTCGATCGCCTTGCCCGTGCTGGCGTGTTGGCCCGTGCTCACTGGTGGCTTGCCGTGGCACGATGCGCACGACCATTCACCGCCGTGGCGGGTGGTGAAGAAGGCCATTCCCCGTTCGGCCTGGGCGGGCGCGCCGGCTTCAGCGGTGAAACGTTCGAGCTGGCGGGCCGGCGTGGTGTCGCCAGCCTGCGCGCTCGGCGGCAGCGTCGCCAGGACGACCAGCGCGCTGGCCAGGATCATGGCTGTAGGTTGCATCGATACTCCTGCATGGGGCCGGTTCCCCGGCCGATGCAGCCATTGTTCGAGCCTGTACTTGAAGGCTTGCTGAATGCGCCGTTCATCCCCGGTTCAGCTTCGATGGCCGAAGATCGTGGCCCGCAAACTTGCCATCGGGACATGAAAGCCATCCCTTCGAATTCGTCGACTGCCGGCGCTGATCGACACGCTCTGCGCCGTCGCATCGCGATCGCCGGCCTGCTTTGCGGCGGCATGGCCCTGGCCTGGGCCGGCGACGACCACGAACAGGCGCGCAATGCGGTGCAGGCGGGTCAAGTTCTGCCGCTGCCAACCGTGCTGGAAAGGCTGCAACGCACCCATCCCGGCCAGGTCCTCGATCTGCAACTCGAGCGCGAAGACGGTCGCTGGATCTATGAGATCAAGCTGCTGCAAAGCGACGGACAACTGCTCAAGCTCGAGCTGGACGCCGCCACCGCGCAGGTGCTCAAAGTCAAGCTCAAGGACGAGGCCAAGCGCAAGCCGCAAGAAGTGCACCAGGCCAAGCCATGAGTTGCCGACGCCGATGAAGCTGTTGATCGTCGAAGACGAACCCACGCTGCGCGCCCAGTTGCGTGCCGGCCTGCAAGAGGCCGGCTACGTGGTCGATCAGGCCGACAACGGCCGCGACGCCCAGCATCTGGGCAACACCGAGACTTTCGACGCCGTGGTGCTCGACCTGGGGCTGCCGATGCTCGACGGCCTGAGCGTGCTCAAGGCTTGGCGCGACAACGGGCGTTTGATGCCGGTATTGATCCTCACCGCACGCGACAGTTGGCACGAGAAGGTGGCCGGCATCGACGCCGGTGCCGACGACTACCTGGCCAAGCCCTTTCACATGGAAGAACTGCTGGCCCGCCTGCGCGCGCTGATCCGGCGCGCCCAGGGCCTGGCCTCGCCGCTGCTGCATTGCGGCAGCTTGACGCTTGACACGCGCAGTGGCCGCGTGGCGCTGGACGGGCAAACGCTGACCCTGACCAGCCATGAGTACCGGCTGCTGGACTACCTGATGCACCGCCCTGGCAGGGTCGTGTCGCGCAGCGAGCTCACCGAGCACCTCTACGCGCAGGACTTCGACCGCGACTCGAACACCATCGAGGTCTTCGTGGCGCGGCTGCGCAAGAAGCTGCCGCCCGAGACCATCGAGACGGTGCGCGGTCTGGGCTACCGGCTCGTGGCCCCACCATGAGCGCCACGCGCTGGCGCTGGGCGCGCTCGCTGCGCTTCAGGCTGCTGGCGGCGACGCTGGTGGCGACTGTGGCCGCCTTGTTGCTCGCCGGCTTGTTCCTGGCCGGCCAGTTTCGCGACCATGTGCTGCGCCAGTTCGCGGCCGGCCTGACGGCACAGCTCGACCAGATCACCGCGCGTCTGGAATTCGACGCCGAGGGCCAGCCGCAAATCGATGCAAAGTCGCTGAGCGACCCGCGCTGGGCGCGGCCCTACTCCGGCCTGTACTGGCAACTCGACGCCATGACCGGCACATCGGTGCAGCGCGGCGTGCTGCGATCGCGTTCGCTGTGGGACGCCGCCTTGGCGGCACCCGCCGACGCGCTCGCCGACGGGGTCGTTCACGAACACCAGCTTGCCGGCCCGGGCGGCGTGCAGTTGCTTCTCGTGGAGCGCACCGTGCGGCGCGCCGGCGACGCCACCACCCAATGGCGGCTGCTGGTGGCGGCCGACCTGACGCCGACCGAAGAAGCGGTGGCGCGCTTCAATCGCGTGTTGATCACCTCTCTGGCCGTGCTGCTGGGGCTGTTGAGTGCGGCGGCGCTGGCCCAGGTGGGGGTGGGCCTGGCGCCGCTGCGAACGCTGCGCCGCGCACTTGCTGAGGTTCACGCAGGGCGTGCACAGCGCATCGAAGGCCACCACCCCACCGAGGTGCAGCCGCTGGTCGATGACTTCAACCGCGTACTCGAACGCAATGCCGCGGTCGTGACACGAGCGCGCACACAGGCCGGCAACTTGGCACATGCGATCAAGACGCCGCTCGCGGCCATGGTGCAGGCCGCGGCGGCGGCCGGGCGCGACCCGAAGGCGACAGGCGAGCTGGCCGAGTTGGTGCGGGAGCAAGCCGCGGTCGCGCGCCGGCAGGTCGATTGGCACCTGGCCCGTTCGCGCGTGGCGGCGGCAAATGGGCTGCCGGGTGCGCAAACGCCGCTTGCACCGGTGGTCGCGGGGTTGCTGCGCGTCATGCAGCGGGTGCATGCCGCACGAGAGCTGCACATCGCCTGCGAGCCGATCGACCCGGGCTGCGCCTTCGCAGGCGAGGCCGAGGACCTGCAGGAGATGCTGGGCAACGTGCTGGACAACGCATGCAAATGGGCGCTTCGGGAAGTGCGCATCAGCGCCGCGACGCGGGCCGAGGCGCACGAAACCAGTCTGCAGATCGTCATCGAAGACGACGGCCCGGGCATCGATGCGGCCCAGCGCCAAGCTGTCATGGCAAGGGGCGTGCGACTCGACGAGTCCGCGCCTGGCACCGGACTGGGGCTGGCGATCGTGCGCGAGCTGGTTGACCTGTATGGTGGAAACCTGAACTTGGCGACCGCCGAGCTTGGCGGGTTGCGCGTCGAACTCCACTTACCCGGCGCTGTCGCGGTGTGTGCAACATGACAAGCGGTGAACACTGCCCGCGCGAGCCGCACCAACCAGTGTCATGTCAGCGCCCGACCCGCGGTATTCGCCCGCCACAGGCCTCGATCCCTCTCGATCAGTGCGCCATCAGCACCGGCAGCGTCATCGAATCGAGGATCGAGCGCGTCGCGCCGCCGAGTATCCATTCGCGCGCGCGACTCCGACCGTAGCAGCCCATCACGAGCAGGTCGGCACTCAGGTCGGTGGCCAGCGACAAGAGCCGTTCGCCGATCTCGGTGCCGTCCGGCCCGCCTCGGTGCACGCTGGCGGTGACGCCTTGTTCCGCCAGGTAGGACTGCATGGATTTCAATGGCTCGTCCTGGGCGTCGCCATAGCCCACCACGTGAACCTGCCCGGCACTGTGCAGCCACGGCAGGGCGGCCGATACGGCGCTGGCGGCCTCGCGGGACTCCTTCCAGGCGATCAGCACGGTGCGCCCGAGCGTGCCGAAGCTGCCGGCATAGGGCAAAACCAGCGCTGGCTTGCCGCTATCGATCATGAGGTCGGGCAAGAAAGCGGGCGGCAACGCGCTCCCCGCGGGATCGTCGGGATTGCGCTGCCCCAGGATCATCAGGTCGCAGTAGTAGGCTCGATGTGCGAAGTCCCAGACCGCGTCGCGGTCGGAGCCCACCCATTTCAACAGTGGCGAATCCGCGCTCGCAGTCTTGAAGATCGCCTGCGCCGTTTCTCTCTCTTGTTGATCGGCTTCATCGAGCATCGCGAATGCCTCCGCGCCTCCCTCGATCGACATCGGGTAGCGCACCAGATAGGGCACCGTGGCATACAGCGCGGTGACCTCGGCATCGAAAGCTTCGGCCAATTGTCTGGCGAACTTCACCCGCTCAGCGGTGCGTGCCGAACTGTCCAGATGCAGAAGGATCGACTTCGGTGCTTGCATGATCTCTCCTTTGAACGTTGATCATTTGCAGTGCCCCATTGAAGGCGAGGTCGACGCGCGAAGTGTTGATCCGGATCAGTCCGCGAGGTCGATCACGTGCCGGGGGTGGCGCCACGGTTCTGTTGCAGTAGCGCGATGGGGCCACCTGAGGTGCCCGCCGCCGAACCAGAGCATGACGCTGGCAGTCCGCTTTTACAGCGCCGCAGCGGTTCGCTTCGCGATCTCAACGAGCCTGGTGCGTACAGCGGGCGTAGCCTCACTGGACATAAGGAGCACCGAGACGTTCCCTTTGAAGAAGTGAACTTGGCTGCCATCGGTTCCACTCTTCGCCTTGCCAGCGTCCCACGGGCCGGGCACGACCTCTCCCTTTTCAGACGCCATACTCTCGCGCATCTTCTGCATGGCGATCGGTATCTTGATGTCTTGAATCATGATCGAAAGCAACGGCGGTTTCAGCATGCTCCCGGCCGCACAGGTGCTCATGGTCTGGTGCGCCGAACTCGCGACTTGGCCTTTCGGCGCAGCCGAGATACCGAGCGCTTTCAAGTCCGCGGCCGTGAACAGCCGGCAGGCATCCTGAGGGATCGGGGCCGCTCGCAAAGACGACGGTCCCAGCAGGGTCGAGGCCAGCAGCGCGCCGGCGAGGAGATGTGTGCGAAAGGACGCTGACATAGACCGATTCGTTTGGATGGTTCGCTGGCGTGGCGTGCGGCGGAGTCTATTGCTAGTTGTTTGGTGATGGCAAGGCCATCAGCCCATCCAATTGATTGCCAAACAAGGCCCAGGCTTTCGGTGAAGTCCGACAGGTCGCGCTGGACGGATGCATGCCCTTGCGGGAAGAGCACTTCGCGGCTCGGTCCTTCCCACTTCTTCGCGGCGCTTTGGCTCGCGGTGTGAAGCGAATAAGACCTTGCGGTCGACGACGATGACACGGTCGTGCAGGTCGTCGACGATCAGAACGTCGCCGGTGTCGGGCAGTTCGCGCGCGATCGGCCACCTGGGAATACTTCGTCACCGAAGGCGACAAGATGCTTGACCACCCGTCGACTATCGCCACTTCGAGCGCTGGTACCGGACGGTGATGGCGCGGCCGGGTGTCGAGCGCGGCTTCGCCGTGGCGCGGCGGTCTGATCTGCGGTGCTGACGAGGCCGTCGCGAAATCGTCGGCGCCCTCGCGCTGCGGCGTGAGCAAGACGTGGCCGCGGCTCCGGCCGGGGCACAACATGGCGAGTGCATACTCGTCCGATCATCGAAAGCTCCCTCGGCCGCTGCCGGCAAGCATGTCCTCCTTCGACGCCAGGCACACAATGACGTCGACGAATCACGAAACCGTCGCCGTTGCGGCGCGGCGGCCCTCAGCGCGCGAGCGCCCGCAGTCGCTGGGCGAGGAAATCGCCAATAGCGTCAGTCATGGCGTCGGCCTGCTGGCGGCGCTGGCGGCCATGCCGGTGCTGATCTTCGTCGAAGCGCGCCGTGGATTCGCGGCGAACGTTGTGGGCACGAGCGTATTCGCCGTGACCGTGGTGCTGATGTATTTCAGCTCGACACTCTTCCACGCGGTGAGCGCCCCCCGCGCCAAGCGGGTGCTGCAGGTCCTCGACCACTCGGCGATCTACCTGCTGATCGCCGGCACCTACACCCCGTTCACGCTCGGCGTGTTGCGCGGCCCCTGGGGCTGGACCCTGTTCGTGTTGGTGTGGGGCATCGCGGCCGTCGGCACCGCGATCAAGGCGGTCGGCGGAGTGCGCTACAACGGCTTCTCGACCCTGGTCTACATCGCCATGGGCTGGCTGATCGTCATCGCTGCCGACCCGGCGTGGCACCTGATACCGAAGTGGGGCCTGTTCTGGCTGCTCGCTGGAGGAATCGCCTATACCCTCGGTGCACTGTTCTTCATGGCCGAGCGCATCCGCTATTTCCATTTCGTGTGGCACCTGTGCGTACTCGCGGGCACCGCATGCCACGTCGTCGCTGTCCTTTGGTATTCGGCTTGAGTGCCGAATTCGCGCAAATGTCCACCGGCGCCTCGGGCTCGGGACCGCCCCCGATCGAGCGCGTCATGACGGGGAATAGGCTTCTTTCAATGGTGTGCACGGCGAGGGGCGGAGGCTTACGGCGCTGCCCGGTCCGCGCCCCAGATTCTTGGCACTGACCCTGGCGCTGCGTGCCGGCTGTGCTCTCACGCACGCGCTTGCCAAGTTGGCTGGCGAGCATCGCGATGGCCGCGGCAAGGTGGCCCAGCACCTCGGCGTCGATGCCCATAGCCGCGCCGCTTTTTTCCATCACGCCGAGCGTGCGCAGATCGAGCTTGTCGGCCGACTGGTCGTGCCCGCCGACCACGACGCGTGCGGCCGATGTGTTGTCGCTGTCCACACTCTTCAGGTCGAACTTGAAATCGCGTTGGTGGTGGCGCCTTTCGTCGGTACGCACGCGACGTCATTGACGGTTCAATGCACTAACATTGCATCGACATATCGTGCGCAGGAGCACCTTGGACATCACGCTTGCCAGAACCTTCCTCGAGATCGTCGCCGCGGGCAGCTTCCTGCGGGCGTCCGAGCGCCTGCATGTGACGCAGACCGCCGTCAGCGCACGGGTGCGGACGCTGGAGGATCTCCTGGCGAGAAAGCTCTTCATACGCAACAAGGCTGGCGCCTCCCTCACTCCGGCAGGCGAGCAGTTCGTCCGCTATGCATCGACCCTGGTGCAGGTCTGGGAACGCGCGCGCCACCAGGTCGCGGTTCCGCCGGGCCGGCGTGCCGTGCTCGCTGTCGGCTGCGAGATCGCGCTTTGGGATCCGCTCCTGCTCGACTGGCTGCTCTGGATGCGCCGCACGGCCCCGCACCTTGCGCTTCGCACCGAGGTGAGGGTGCCCGGTGATCTGCTCACCCGTGTCGCGGAGGGCATCGTGGACATCGCCGTCATGTACGCGCCACAGCAACGGCCGGGTCTGCGGATCGAGCTTCTGATCGAGGAGAAGCTCGTGATGGTTTCGACATCCAGGCGAACCAAGGCGCCCAACCCCGTCGACTACGTCTACGTCGATTGGGGACCTGAATTCGCCGCTCAGCACAGTTTGGCGTTCCCGGGGCTTTCGAGCGCCAGCGTCGTCGCAGGCCTGGGCCCACTCGGAAGGGAGTACCTTCTCGCCGCAGGAGGCTCGGGATACTTCCGTCTGGCCGTCGTCCGCTCTCACCTGGAGAGCGGAAGACTGCATCGTGTTCCCGACGCGCCCGAGTTTCTCTATCCTGCGTATGCCGTGTTCGCGGAGGGTGCGGAATCGAAGCTGATCGCGCCGGCCCTCAAGGGTCTGAGGAAAGTCGCCACGTCCGGCAGCGCTGGCTCCAATCCCCCGGCCCGGAAGAGAGCAGCCGCTCGGGCCTCTGGTGGGTCCGGCGGGAAACCCCGCGCCTCTCCCACGTCGGCCTAGTGAACGACGGCCATCAGATTCGGGTCGAACAGGAGGTTCTCGTTCACGCCATCCTTCGCGTAGCCGCGTGGATTGCAGAGCACCCGCGTTCCGTTGACCACATAGTCGAAGGTGTCGTGGGTGTGGCCGTGGATCCAGAGCTGAACCCGATCTCCCCCGAGCAGCCGCTCGGCATCCGATACGAAGCACGCGCTCAGCAAGGAGCCGGCGAAGCGAGGATGGACGCTCTTGCGGGACGGCGCGTGATGGGTGATGACCACTGTCGGACCGTCATGCGCAACGTCGAGCTTCGCGTCGAGCCACCGGGCGTTGCGCACGAAGAGCGCGGCGCAACTCTCCGGTGAAAACACGGTGTCCTCGTCCTCGGTGAGACGGATCCTGCTGAAATCGCGCATGAACTGCTGGCCCTGTGCCATCGCTTCGGCCCTGCTCTGGCCTTCCCCGAACAGCTCGAAGTCGGTCCACAGCGTCGTGCCGAGAAAGCGCACCCGACCGATCACGGTCTCCGAGTTGTCGAGCATACGGATGCAGCTGCCCGCAGAGAGCCGTTCGAGCTCGGCGGAGACGCTGTCGATCGCACCACCATAGAACTCGTGATTGCCGGGAACATAGGAGGAGGTCGTCGCCGGGCACATCGCTGCAGGTCAGCGTCGGTCTCGGGCCGGTCGAATCCGCAAACGCTGAGGTGAAGATCCGACAGGATATTGAGCTTCATTTGATCAGCGCTTCCGAAAAGCAGCCGCGCGAAAGACTATACATCACGGCGTGATATATTTATCAAGCCAGCAAGCCATCTATGCCGTCGCAAGACCTCTCCAAAACCGATTTCGAAACACTCGCGTCCTTTCGCTATGCGCTCCGTCGCTTCCTGCGTTTCAGCGAGGAGGCGACGCATCGCGACGGAGTGACGCCTCTCCAGTACGCGCTGATGTTGCAGCTCCGAGGATTCCCCGAACGCGAATGGGCGACAGTCGCCGAGCTCGCCGAGCGCCTGCAAGCCAAGCACCATGGCGTGGTGTCCCTGGTATCGCGGTGTGAAGCGGCGGGCTGGGTCCGCCGCGTCGCGAGTCGCCACGACAAGCGATGCGTCGAAGTGCATCTCACAACCCGCGGCAACGCATGCCTCGAACAGCTCGCGCGGTTGCATCGCGACGAATTGAAGTCGGCCCGGACCGGGTTCCATGTGCCCGGGTTGGCAAAGTCACGATGAGAGCGAGCTTGCCGGGCGGCTCGGAGCCGACTCCTTCTTTCGAAGTGCCGCTCGAGATGCTGGCCGCCTGTCACCTGCGGATCGAGCAGCGCTGCTCGACACTGCGACGGCTCTGCCCGCACCTCGCGGCGCGAGGCGCCGACGGTGAAGCCCGGGAGGCCGCGGCGAGCGTGATGCGCTATTTCGACACGGCAGCGATCGATCACCACGCCGACGAGGAAGAAGACCTCTTTCCAGCGCTCATCGAGTCGATGGCCGGCTCGGACGCCGTGTGCCTGCGCGAGCTGACACAGGGGCTCACCGCCGAGCATCGCGAGCTCGAGGCCCGCTGGCGTCGCTTGCGTTTCGACCTGGAACGAGTCGTCGCGAACGAAGGCGCGTCGCTCGACCCGTCGGACGTCGAAGGATTCGTCGGCCTGTACGAGCGTCATATCGGTCGAGAGGAAAGCGAGCTCCTGCCGATGGCCGCCCGACTGCTGAGCGACGACGAGCTCGATCGAATCGGTCGCGCGATGCGTGAGCGACGCGGCGTCGAGCTGGATCCACCGCCCCCGCCTTGAACGCGACGTCGACGCGACCTGAATTGCGGCAAGAGTTTCACATCAGGTTTTGTGTGCTGAACATGCATTCGATGTCGTTTTACACGCCTGTTGAAATGATTCAACATTTCAAATGTTGAGGCGACTCGTGACGAGTTGAAGGAGCATTGATGGAAGCCAGAGACTTGATGACGGCGCCGGTTGTCTCGGTCGGCCCTGACGCGCACATGGCGGCGATCCTGAAGATCCTGCTCGAGCGGCGCATCAGCGGCGTCTTCGTCGTCGACGCCGGCAAGGTGGTGGGATCGGTCGGAGAGGCAGAACTGCTGCATCGTCACGAGATCGGCACGCAGGACTCGTTCGCTCCCAAGAACTGGTGGTGGCGATTCGTCGGCGCAGGCAGCCAGTCGGCCGCTTACGTGAAGACCCATGGCGAGCACGCACGGGACTTCATGAACACCGAGGTCGTGCCGGTGTCGGAAAACACGTCGATCTCCGCGGTGGCGTCGATCTTCAATGCCCGTCACATCCGCCGCGTTCCGGTGCTGCGCGAAGGCCAGCTCGTCGGCGTCCTGACCCGGGCCGATCTCGTTCGAGCGCTTGCCAGCAGGATGAACACCGCCTCTCCCGTCGCGCAGACCAACGACGAGTCGATTCGCGTCCGGTTGATGGACGAGCTGAAGGAGCAGCCTTGGTGGCAGCCTCAGGCCTCTGCGGTGTTCGTCAGCAAGGGAGTGGTGAGATATGTCGGCCGGTACGAGACCGACGACGACCGGCGAGCGGCCCGAGTCATGGCCGAGAACATCCCGGGCGTGCACAGCGTATCGGACGGCAGGATGAGGGACTCGGACGGCGAATCGAAGATCTGACGTGCGCATCGCTGGCGGACGGAGCATGCCGCGACAGTAGTTCCCCGCGAGCGCGGCGCAATCACCTTGCGCGCATTGCCGATATCGTTGCCGCGGCGGCGCCCTCGGCCTAAAATTGCGCCATGTTCACACCGATTCCAGCCTTGAGAGTCCAGCGTCCGGCTGCGCTCCGAGTGCACGCCGATCACTGGCGTCGCCCCTGGCTGTCCGAATCCGCTGCACAGACAGGACGGACCTGTCCTGCGCTCGCCGCACATCTCTGAGCCCGACGATCCCCTCCATTCCAGCGCATTGAGGTCGTCGGGCGCACACAGCCCGCGCGACACGCGACGCCCGTCCATCGGGATCGCACACAGCAAGGAATCGAAATGAACGTCCAGGTGAGTGAGCGAGTTCTCACGGAGTTGGATCATGCCCGGCTCGCGAGCCTCTCGGCCCGGGATTCGAGGTCGCGTTCGCCCGGCTCGCGCGGCATCGACGCAGTGCTCGAAGACGCCCGTGTCGTCCCACCTCAAAAGGTCGGGGCGGACGTCGTCACGATGTACTCGCAGGTCGTCCTGCGCATCGGCGGCGACGCCGTCGAGCGCAAGCTGACGCTGTGTTATCCCCACGATGCCGAGCCGCAGTTCGGCTTCGTGTCCGTCCTGTCGCCGATCGGCATGAGCCTGCTGGGGCAGCCGATTGGTGCGGTCGTCCGCTGGGGCTGCCCGGATGGCAGCGAGCGAACCGGCGAGATCACAGCGATCCTGTTTCAGCCCGAAGCCAGCGGCGACTACACCACGTAAGTCGGCCGCAGGCTCGAAGCATGCCCGGCGCATCGAAGTGCGCCGTCGACGTCACGCTGCTGCGAACAGGAGTTCCCCCATGCCGATCGACAGAATTCTCGTGGCCGTCTCGTTTTCCGAGCGGTCCATCGACGCCGTGCGAAAGGCGGCCCGCCTGGCCGCCGACCGCGACTCGACCATCACGCTGCTCCATGTCGTCGAGCCGGTGAAGCGTCGCAGCGTGCGACGACTGCCCGACCAGCAGACGCTGCTTCGGGCGCGAGTGACCAGCGCCAGAAGGGAGCTGGCCCGCTATGCGGGCGAGATCGCCGCGAAGGATCGGCTGCCGGTCGACTTCCGCATCGAGGTCGGGGAGAAGGTGTCTTCGATCCTGCGCGCGTGCAAGGACGCCGATGTCCTTTTCATCGGCGGGACCGCCATGGGCGGCCTGGCAGCGGCGTTTCACATGACGACCCCGGAACGCCTCATCCTCAAGTGCGGGATACCGATCCTGGTGGTCAACGGGCCGCACGAGCATCGTTACGAACGCGCCCTCGTGCCGGTCGATGGAACGTGCCAATCGGTCGCCGCGGTGAGCGCAGCGGCGCGGTTGTGGCCGCGTGCGACGCTGACCCTGTTCCATGCCATCGACAATCGGCAAGAGCAGCTGATGCGCATCCCCGAGGTTCCGGCCTGGGCGATGCGCGAACGACACGCCGTGCGCGCGGCCGGAAGCCTGAAATATCTGAAGGCTCTGGCCGCTCTCGCCCAGATCTCGACCAAGAACGTCGCCTTTCGCCTGGGGTACGGGGACGCTTGGAGAGCAGTCCTGTCGATCCAGGATGAGGTGGACGCCCAGGTCGTGGTGATGATGAAGCGCAAGGCGACGCCGATTGCCGACTTCATTCTCGGGAGCACGGTTCGCCGTCTCCTCACCCGGCTGAGTTGTGATGTGCTCCTCGCCCCGCCGGCGCCGACGGGTCCTGTCTCCGGAGCCCGGGTCGCGCTGCCGGTCCGGCCCCAGATGCAACCCTGAGAGGCTGGTGTCGAAGCCGCTCGCGTCAACGGACAGCGATCAGCTCACGGCTAGCGAATCGTCAGCAGCAGGACCATGGCGACCATCACGATGGCCGACAGGGTCCACGCCGCCTCGGTGAGGACGTTCGTACGGCAGATCGGCGGGCCGTCGAGCGCATTGCCGCGTTGCCTCAGGAGCACGCGCAGCATGGCGCCGAGCACCACGAACGAGACCAGCGCCCAGGTGGTCAACGTCGCGACGAGCCAATACTGTTCGTTCATATCCATGTCGATCAGGTGATGCAGACCGCCCGATCGTGCGCTGTTGTTCAGCGCAGGTAAAGCGATACTCATTGCACATAAGATGCAACGATTTTGATTTGTCGTGCGGCTGAGGGCGCGCCACGAACTGACCTCTCAGCGGGCTCCCGAGCGCTTGATCGCCAGCAGCTTCCTCGCCCGTGCGACAACGTCGTCGACGGTGAAGCCGTAGTTCTGCAGCAGCACGTCCGCCGGCGCCGAGGCGCCGAAGCGGTCGACGCCGATCATGTCGCCACTCGGGCCGATGTAGCGATCCCAGCCTTGGCGAACACCGAGCTCGACCGCCAGACGCGCCGTCACCGACGGCAGGAGCACTTCGTCGCGGTAGCTTTGCGGCTCGGCCTCGAACAGGTCCCAGCTCGGCATGGAGACGCAGCGCACCGCGACCCCTTCGCTCGCGAGACGCTCCGCGGCGGAAATGATGAGCCCGACCTCGGAGCCGCTCGCCATCAGGATCAGCGCCGGCGGCGAAGCGCCCGCATCGGCGAGCACATAGGCGCCGCGGCGAACGCCTTCGGCGCTCGCGTACCGGGTGCGGTCGAGCGTCGGAACAGCCTGCCGCGTCAGCGCCATCAGCACCGGCCGGTCGCGCACTTCGATCGCCACCTTCCACGCGACCGCCGTCTCGTTGGCATCGGCCGGGCGCAGCAGCGTCAGCTTCGGAATCGCACGCAGGTTGGCGAGCTGCTCGACCGGTTGGTGCGTCGGCCCGTCCTCGCCGAGCGCCAGACTGTCGTGGGTGAAGACGTGGACGACGTGCAGGCCCATCAGCGCGGCCAGACGGATCGGCGGCCGCATGTAGTCGGAGAAGATCAGGAACGTGGAGCCGTAGGGAATGAAGCCGCCGTGCGCCGCCAGGCCGTTCACGATCGCTCCCATCGCGTGCTCGCGCACGCCGAAGTGGATGTTGCGACCGGCGTGACTCCAGCCGCCGCCGTCCGAGCCTTCGCTGTCCTCGCCGGCGCTGAGCGGCGGGTTGAAGTCGCCCTGCCCCTTCATCGCCGTGTGCGTCGACGGGTCGAGGTCGGCCGAGCCGCCCGACAGCGCCGGCAGCTTCGGCGCGATCGCGTTCAGCACCTTGCCTCCTGCCACGCGCGTCGCGATGCCCTTGGCGTCGGCGGCGAAGACGGGGATATCGGCGTCCCAGCCCTCCGGCAACTCGTCGCGCAGACGCGACTGCAGCTCGCGCGCGAGCTGAGGAAAGGCCTGCGCGTAGGCCGACATGCGCCCGTTCCATTCGTTCTCGACGATCTCGCCTCGGCCCAGCGCTTCGCGAAAGCGATCGAGCGCGGGGGCCGGAACGAGGAACGGCGGCTCGACCGGCCAGCCGAGCGCCTCCTTCGTCTTCCTGACGTCCGCTTCGCCGAGTGGCGAGCCGTGCGCCTTGAAGCTGTCCTGCTCGGGCGAGCCGTAGCCGAGATGCGTGCGCACGAGGATCAGCGAAGGTCGGTCCGTCTCGGCGCGCGCGGCGACGAGCGCCGCGTCGATCGCCTGCGCGTCGTTGCCGTCCTCGACGTCGATGGTCTGCCAGCCATAGGCCTCGAAGCGCTTGCCGCGGTCCTCGGAGAACGTCATGTCGGTGCCCGCGGAGAGCGTCACCGAGTTGTTGTCGTACAGGCAGACCAGCTTGCCGAGCTTCAGGTGGCCGGCGAGCGACGCCGCTTCCGAGGCGACGCCCTCCATCAGGTCGCCGTCGCTGGCGATGACCCACGTGCGGTGATCGACGACGCGGTGGCCGTCGCGGTTGTATCGCGCCGCCAGCTGCGCCTCGGCGATCGCCATGCCGACGGCGTTGGCGAGACCCTGGCCGAGCGGGCCGGTCGTGATTTCCACGCCGGCGGTGTGGCCACGCTCGGGATGGCCCGGCGCCTTGCTGCCCCACTGGCGGAAGTGCTTGATGTCATCGAGCGAAAGGTCGTAGCCGGTCACGTGCAGCAGGCTGTAGAGCAGCGCGGAGCCGTGTCCGGCCGAGAGCACGAAGCGGTCGCGATCAGGCCAGAGCGGGTGCGACGGATGGTGCTTCAGGAAGCGCGTCCACAGCACGTAGGCCATCGGCGCGGCGCCGAGCGGCAGCCCCGGGTGGCCGCTGTCGGCCTTCTGCACCATGTCGACCGACAGGAAGCGGAGGGTGTCGATGCATTGCTGGTCGAGCTTGTCGGTCATGGCGGGATCCTCGGATTCGTTCAGGCGGCGCGCGGGGCGTCCGTGTGCGCGTCGTAGTCGCCGCGGCGGGCGGCGCGGTTGCAGTCGGCGCGATGGAAGAGCGCCTGCTGGGCGGCGCCGACGTTGGCGGCCTCGCCGCGCCAGATGTCGAGCGCGGGCTGCTGGATCGCACGCGCGAACGAGAACGCCAGCGCCCACGGCATGCGGCCGCGGAAGCGGACGTTCATCGCGTTCAGGTGCGCCGACGCCAGCTTCGACGCCTGGCCGCCGGACAGAAAGGAGATGCCGGGAACGGCCGCAGGAACCGCACGCAGCAGGCAGCCGACAGTGGCATCGGCGACGGCATCGACGCTCGCCGCATCGGCGGCGTCGTTGCCCGGCAGGACCATGTTCGGCTTGAGCAGCATGCCTTCCAGCAGGACGCGCTGGCGATTCAGCTCGTCGAACACCACGTGCAGCGTCGTCTCGGTCACCTCGCGGCAGCGCGCGAGCGAATGGTCGCCGTCCATCAGCACCTCGGGCTCGACGATCGGCACCAGGCCGGCCTCCTGGCAGAGCGCGGCATAGCGTGCCAGCGCGTGCGCGTTCGCCTCGATGCAGCCCGGCGACGGAAGAGCGGCGCCGATGCGGATCACGGCGCGCCATTTCACGAAACGCGCACCCATGCCGGAATATTCAACCAGCCGATCGCGCAAGCCATCGAGGCCTTCGGTGACGACCTCGTCGGGGAATCCGGCGAGCGGCTTGGCGCCCATGTCGACCTTGATGCCGGGAACGATGCCGAGCTGCTCCAGCGCCTGAGCGAAGGGCACGCCGGCGAGCGTACGCTGGCGGATCGTCTCGTCGTAGAGGATGGCGCCGCTGATGCAGCGACCGAGGTTCGGCGTTGTCACGATCATGTCGCGGTAGGCGCGCCGCATCGCCTCGGTCGTCGGGATGCCCAGCTTGGCGAAGCGCTTGTCGCAGGTCGGCGTGCTCTCGTCCATCGCCAGCAGCCCGCGGTCGCCAGCGACGAGCGATCGGGCGGTGTCGACGAGTCGTTGCATGTCCATGTCAGGCCTTTCCTTTGCTGCCGGAAGCGCTTCCCGGGCCGATCGCCCGATCGACGACGACCTGCGCCTCCTTCAGGATGCGCTGCAGGTGCTCGGCGCCGTTGAAGCTCTCGCCGTAGATCTTGTAGATGTCCTCGGTGCCCGAGGGTCGCGCCGCATACCAGCCGCTCTTGGCGATCACCTTGATGCCGCCGATGGCGGCGCCGTTGCCCGGTGCCTTGACGAGAACGCTCTCGATCCGCTCGCCGGCGAGCTCGCTCGCATCGAGCTGCTCCGGCGTCAGCGCGGCGAGCTGCTTCTTCTGCGCCGCGTTGGCAGGCGCCTCGACGCGGTCGGCGAGCGGAGTGCCGAGCGCCTGGGTCAGCTCGTCGTAGAGCCGGCCCGGATCGCGACCGGTCGAAGCGGTGATCTCGGCCGCGAGCAGGGCCGGCACGATGCCGTCCTTGTCGGTCGTCCAGACGCTGCCATCTCGGCGCAGGAACGACGCGCCGGCGCTTTCCTCGCCGCCGAAGCCGAGGGAGCCATCGAGCAGGCCGTCGGCGAACCACTTGAAGCCCACCGGCACTTCATAGAGCTTGCGGTCGAGGCGCCCGGCGACCAGATCGATCAGCCGCGTGCTGACGACCGTCTTGCCGACGGCGGCGTGCGCGGGCCACTTCGGCCGGTGGCCGAAGAGGTAGTCGATCGCGACCGAGAGGTAGTGGTTCGGCGGCAGCAGACCGGCGCCAGCGGTGACGATGCCGTGCCGGTCGTGATCGGTGTCGCAGGCGAAGGCGATGTCGAAGCGGTCCTTGAGGTCGAGCAGGCGCTGCATCGCATACGGCGACGAAGGGTCCATGCGGATCCGGCCGTCCCAGTCGGCGGTCATGAAGCGAAAGGTCTCGTCGACCTCGTCGCTGACGACGCTGAGGTCGATCCGGTAGTGCTCGGCGATGCGCGCCCAGTAGTGGACCCCGGCGCCGCCGAGCGGGTCGACGCCCATCTTCACCCCGGCATCGCGGATGGCCGCGAGATCGACGACGTTGCCGAGGTCGGCGACGTAGCCCCCGACGTAGTCGTGACGGTGCGTCGTCGGCGCGCGCAGCGCCTGCGCATGGGCGATGCGCTTCACGCCCGACAGGTCGTGCTCGAGCAGGCCGTTGGCCTCCGCCTGGATCCAGCCGGTGATCTCCGCTCCCGCCGGTCCGCCGTTCGGCGGGTTGTACTTGAAGCCGCCGTTGTCGGGCGGGTTGTGCGACGGCGTGACGACGATGCCATCGGCCAGGCCCGTCGTGCGGGCGCGGTTGTGGCCGAGGATGGCGTGCGAGACGGCCGGCGTCGGCGTGTACTCGTCGCCCTGCGCGAGCATGACGTCGACGCCGTGCGCGGCGAGCACCTCGATCGCGCTCGCCGCCGCCGGCTGCGACAGCGCATGCGTGTCGATGCCCAGGAAGAGCGGTCCGTCAATGCCCTGCTTCTTGCGATAGCGGCAGATCGCCTCGGTGATCGCCAGCACATGATGCTCGTTGAACGACAGCTCGAACGACGAGCCGCGGTGGCCCGAGGTGCCGAAGGCGACGCGCTGCGCCGGCTCCGCCGGATCCGGGATGCCGGTGTAGTACGCGGTGACGAGCTTGCCGACGTCGACCAGGAGCGACGCCGGGACCGGCTTGCCGGCGAGAGGGCTGATGTGCGTCGCCATGGTCGGACCGTCAGAGTTTCGAAGGTTGATCGCGCAGGCGCCGGTAGCGGCGGATCAGCGCGTTGGTGGAGCTGTCGTGGTGCAGATCGGGATCCTTCCTGCTCTCGAGCTCGGGGATCGTCTGCAGCGCCAGCGTCTTGCCGAGCTCCACGCCCCACTGGTCGAACGAGTCGATGTCCCAGATCGTTCCCTGGGTGAAGACGCTGTGCTCGTACAGCGCCACCAGCGCGCCGAGCACCTCGGGCGTCAGCCGCTCGGCGAGCAGCGTGTTGGTGGGGCGGTTGCCGGCGAAGACGCGATGCGGCACGAGCTCCGGCGCTGTTCCTTCGGCGACGACCTCGGCGGCGGTCTTGCCGAAGGCCAGCGCCTCGGTCTGCGCGAACAGGTTCGACATCAGCAGGTCGTGCTGGCGGCCGAGCGGGTTGAGCGGCTGCGCGAAGCCGATGAAGTCGCACGGCACGATGCGCGTGCCCTGATGGATGAGCTGGTAGAACGAATGCTGGCCGTTGGTGCCGGGCTCGCCCCAGAGCACCGGCGCCGTCTCGACGCCCACCGCGCGACCGTCCTGGCGCACGTGCTTGCCGTTGCTTTCCATCGTCAGCTGCTGCAGGTAGGCGGGCAGGCGCTTCAGGTACTGCTCGTACGGCAGCACGGCGAGCGTCGCCGCGCCGAGGAAGTCGTTGTTCCAGATCGACAGCAGCCCGAGCAGCGCCGGCATGTTCTTCTCGATCGGCGCGCTGCGAAAGTGCTCGTCCATCGCGTGGAAGCCGGCGAGCATCGCGGCGAAGTTCGCCGGCCCGGTCGCGATCAGCGTCGACAGGCCGATCGCCGAGTCCATCGAATAGCGGCCGCCGACCCAGTCCCAGAAGCCGAACATGTTCTCGGCGGCGATGCCGAACTTCTGCACGCCCTCGGCGTTGGTCGAGACGGCGACGAAGTGCTTCGCGACCGCCTTCTCGTCGCCCAGCCCCGCCACGCACCAGTCGCGCGCCGCGTGCGCGTTGGTGAGCGTCTCGAGCGTGGTGAAGGTCTTGGAACAGACGATGAAGAGCGTCTCGGCGGGATCGAGGTCGTGCGTCGCCTCGACCAGGTCGGTGCCGTCGACGTTGGAGACGAAGCGCACCGTCAGGCCGCGGTCACTGTAGAAGCGCAGCGCCTCGTAGGCCATGACCGGGCCGAGGTCGGAGCCGCCGATGCCGATGTTGACGACGTTCCTGATCCGCTTGCCGCTGTGGCCGAGCCAGCGGCCGCTGCGAACCGCGTCGGCGAACGCGTTCATGCGATCGAGCACGGCGTGCACCTCGGCGACGACGTCGACGCCGTTCACGACCAGCCTGTCGCCCCTGGGCATGCGCAGCGCCACGTGCAGCACGGAGCGCTTCTCGGTGCGGTTGATGACGTCGCCGCGAAACATCGCTGCGATGCGCTCCTTGAGACCGCACGCCTCGGCGAGAGCGACCAGACGCCGCATCGTCTCGTCGCTGACGCGGTTCTTCGAATAGTCCAGGTAAAGGCCCGCGGCCTCGAGCGTCAGCCGCTCGCCTCGCCCGACGTCTTTCGCGAACAGATCGCGCAGGTGCACCGCGCCAATCTCGGCGCAGTGCTCGACGAGCACGCGCCACTCGGGCCGATCGGCGAGCATCGGCACTTCGTTCCGTGCCGGCCGCGGCCCCGAGCCCGCGTCGACGTTGCCCTTCCCGCTCATTTCGAAGCCGCCCCGGCCAGTTGGGCCGTCTTGGCGGCGATGCCGTCGAGCAGGCTCTTCCAGGACTTCGCGAACGCTGCGGCGCCTTCGCGCTGCAGCCGCTCGGCGAGCGCGTCGTCGTCGATGCCGAGGCCGCGGAACTCCGCGATCACCGCCTCGGCGTCGCCGCCGTCGGCCGGCATCGGCGCGCCGAGCTTGCCGTGCTCGGCGAACGCTTTCAGCGTCTTGTCCGGAATCGTGTTCACCGTGTCGGGCGCAGCGAGCGCCTCGATGTAGAGCGTGTCGGACGCAGCGGGGTCTTTCGTTCCCGTGCTCGCCCAGAGCAGCCGCTGCGGATGCGCCCCGGCTGCGGCGAGCTTTTGCCAGCGCGCCGACGCGAGCAGCTCTCGGTAGGCCTTGTACGTGCGGCGCGCGATCGCGATGCCCAGGCGATTGCGCTGCGCAACCGGCACCTGGTCCTTGACGGCGACATCCCAGCGGCTGACGAAGAGCGACGCGACCGACTCGACCTTCGGATCGAGCCCGGCGGCGATGCGCCGCTCGATGCCGCGCAGGTAGGCCTGCGCCGAAGCGAGGTACTGCTCGCGCGAGAACAGCAGGGTCACGTTGATCGGCACGCCGGCGAAGATCGATGCCTCGATCGCCTGGACGCCGGCGCGGGTGCCCGGGATCTTGATGTAGAGATTGGGCCGCGCCGCCGCCGCGTGCAGGGTCGCCGCGGCTCGGGTCGTCTTGTCGGCGTCGTCGACGATCAGCGGCGAGACCTCGAGCGAGACCCAGCCGTCGACGCCGCCGGTCGCGTCGTGGGCCGGCTTGAAGAGGTCGGCGGCGCGCGTCAGGTCGCGCAGCGCGAGCTGGAAGAACAGATCTTCGCCGGAGCGGCCGGCGCGCGCCAGCGACGCGATCTGCTCGTCGTAGGCATCACCCTTGCCGATGGCGTGCTCGAAGATGGTCGGGTTCGACGTCAGCCCGGTGACCGACAGCTCGCCGATGTAGCGTGCGAGCGTCTTGTCGTCGAGCATCTGGCGGGTGATGTTGTCGATCCACAGGCTCTGGCCGAGATCGTGGAGTTTCGTGGTGTTGGCGTTCATGAGGTCTCCTGGATGGCGCCGAGCAGCGACGCGAGATCGAGCTCGAGCAGGTCGCCGATGCGGTCGATGCTGACGTCGGCGGCGGGGTAACGGGCGATGTTGGCCGGGTCGTGCGCATAGTGACCCTGGCGCGGAAAGACGGTGACGACGCGCTCGCCGAGGACGTCCTTCATCGCCGTCAGCACGCGCTGCTTGTCGTCGACCATCACGTAGCGACGCGCCGGGTAGCAGCGCTGCACGGTGTCGAGCATCCTCTCCTTGTGGACGTAGATCAGGACGCGGCCGGCGACGGCGCTCCACAAGCCCGAGCGCTGAACCTTGCGCGGCTGGAAGACGACGTCGCCATCGGAGAGGATCACGGTCGGGCCGAGCGCGCCGAGATGGGCGACGACGTCGAGCGCACGCGGATAGAGCCGCTCCGCGAACGGATAGTCGATGAGAAAGCTCGACAGCGACAGGAGCCGGTAGGCGGCGTCGTCGCTTGCCTCCACGTCGGCGCGGTAGCGCTGCAGTGCGCCGAGGTAGTCGGCGTAGCCCAGTTCGCTGCGCAGCGCCTCGAAGACGGTCCAGTAGCGGTCGGCGCTGGCGACGCCGAATTCGCGCTCGAGGTGCGCGCGCAGGTCGGCGATGACCCGGTCGTTGTCGAGCAGCGTGTTGTCGACGTCGAGGAGGAAGACGAGATCGGTCGTCATGGCATGCGGAGGTCGTTCACGCGCCTCAGGACGACTCGCGCTCGCTGCGCTTGTCCGGCGCGGGCTCGGGCGTCGGGTCGTGCCAGCCGCCGTCGCCGGCGATGAGTGCATCGGCCGCCTTCGGCCCCCAGGTGCCGGGCGCGTACGGCAGGGACGGCGAATGGTCGGAGAGGACGCTGTCGACCGCGGCCCAGGCGGCCTCGACTGCGTCCTCGCTCGCGAAGAGCGCGCCGTCGCCGGCCATCGCGTCGCCGAGCAGCCGCGCATAGGTCTGCTCCTCGCCGCTGAACTCTTCGCACAGGTAGAGCTCTCGCTGCTCGCCAGTGAAGCCTTCGCCCGGCCGCTTGATGCGCGCGGCGAGAGCGACCGCCGAGACCGGCTGCAGCTTGAAGCGGATGTGGTTGGTGCTGCCCGGATCGGAGGGCGAATCGTCGAACAGCTTTTGCGGCGGCGCCTTCAGGCGAACGAGCACCTCCGCAGCCGTGGTCGGCAGGCATTTGCCGGCACGCAGGTACCAGGGCACGCCGGCCCAGCGCCACGAGTCGATGAACAGGCGCAGAGCGCAGAAGGTCTCGACGTCGGAATCGGCGGCGACGTCCTTCTCCCGGCGGTAGCCGTCGTACTGTCCGCGCACGACATCGTCGCGCACGAGCGGCCGCATCGCATGGAAGATTCCGGCCTTCTCGCCGTGCACGGCGGCGTAGCCGCGATAGGCCGGCGGCTCCATCGCCAGCAACGCGACGATCTGGAACAGGTGGTTCTCGACCACGTCGCGCAAGGCGCCGGCGGTCTCGTAGAAGCCGCCGCGCGTGCCGATGCCGAAGTCTTCGGCGAGCGTGATCTGCACGCTCGCAACGTGATCGCGGTTCCAGATCGGCTCGAGGAAAGAGTTGGCGAAGCGGAAATAGAGGATGTTCATGATCGCCTCCTTGCCGAGGTAGTGGTCGATCCGGAAGATCGACGACTCGGGGAAGACGGCATGGGCCGCGGCATCGAGCGCGACCGCCGAAGCCAGATCGCGGCCGAAGGGCTTTTCGACGATGACGCGTGCGTCGCGTGCGAGCCCGGCGGCGCCGAGGCTCTGGATCACGGTCTCGAACAGTGCGGGAGGAATGGCCAGGTAATGCGCCGGACGCTTGGCGCCGGCGAGGGCCTTCTTCAGCCGATCGAAGGTCGCGGCCTCCTTGTAGTCGCCGCTGACGTAGCGCAGCAGCGAGAGCAGCCGATCGAACGCCGGCGCATCGTCGATGCCGCCTTCGTGCTCGAGGCTGTCGCGCACGCGCGCCTGAACCTGCGCGTTGTCGAGGTGTGTCGAGGCGACGCCGATGACGGGCACGGCGAGAGTCTTCTTCTTCACCATCTGGTATAGCGCCGGGAAGATCTTCTTTTTCGCCAGGTCACCGGTGAAGCCGAAGACGACGAGCGCGTCGGACGGAAGTGCGGCTTCGGTCATGGCCCGTCTCCCGCCTTCTTCTCGACGTGGCCACCGAACTCGTGGCGCATCGCCGAGAGCACCCGGTCGGCGTAGTCGGCACCGCCGCGCGATGCGAAGCGCTCGTAGAGGGCCGCGCTCAGCACCTGCGCCGGCACCGCTTCGTCGATCGCCGCCTCGATCGTCCAGCGGCCCTCGCCCGAGTCGGAGACCCGGCCGCCGTAGCCCGCGAGCTGCGGGTCCTTCTGCAGCGCGTTGGCGGTGAGGTCGAGAAGCCACGAGCCGATGACGCTGCCGCGTCGCCAGACCTCGGCGATCTCGGACAGGTTCATCTCGTATTGATAGAACTCGGGATGGCGCAGCGGCGTCGTCTCGGCGTCGGCCGCGTGCTCGCGCTTGCCGACGTTGGCATTCCTCAGGATGTTGAGCCCTTCCGCATACGCGGCCATGATTCCGTACTCGATGCCGTTGTGGACCATCTTGACGAAATGGCCCGCGCCATGCGGACCGCAGTGCAGAAAGCCCTGCTCGGCGCTCGCCGGCGCGCCGTCGCGGCCGGGCGTTCGCGACGCGGCCTCGACGCCGGGCGCGAGCGCGGCGAAGATCGGCGTCAGGTGCGCGACGATCTCGGTCTCGCCGCCGATCATCAGGCAGTAGCCGCGGTCGAGGCCGGCGACGCCGCCGCTCGTGCCGACGTCGACGTAGTGATGGCCCGAGGCGCTCAGCGACTCGGCGCGGCGGATGTCGTCGCGGTAGTACGAGTTGCCGCCGTCGATGACGATGTCGCCCGGGTCGAGATGCGGCACGAGCTGCTCGAGCTCGCCATCGACGGCGGCCGCCGGCACCATCAGCCAGATCGCGCGCGGCCGCTTCATCTTCGCGACCATGTCCGCGAGCGAAGCGGCGCCGGTCGCGCCCTCCTTGGCCAGCGCCGCGATGGCCGCCGGCTGCATGTCGTGGACCACGCACTCGTGGCCCCTGGCGATCAGGCGCCGCACCATCGAGGCACCCATGCGGCCGAGGCCGATCATTGCGAGCTGCATTCCTGTTCCCTTCACGCCGAAGCGAGTTGCGATCCGCGAGCGATGCCGACGGCGACCTGGCGCGTCCGGCCGTCGTCGATCAATGCGATCCAGCCGTCGACCGAGTCGATCCCGTCGACGCTGACCCGCGCGACGGCGCCTGCGTCGATGCCGCGGCACGCGATGCGGTAGAGCGAACGACCGAACCGATAGTCGACCTCGAACCCGGGCCATGCCGCGGGCAGCAGTGGCCGCACGCGCAGCCGCCCACCCGCACGCTCGAGGCCGAGCAGCGATTCGAGCAGCCACTGGTACATCCAGCCTGCCGAACCGGTGTACCAAGACCAGCCGCCGCGGCCGGCGTGCAAGTCCGAGTCGTAGACGTCGCCGGCGACGACGTACGGCTCGATCCTGTATCTCGCGATCGTGGCGGCGTCGGCGCCGTGGTGGATCGGCGCCAGCAGGCCGAACAACTCCCAGGCGCGATCGGCATCGCCGAGCCGAGCGAACGCGAGACCGGCCCACACCGCGGCGTGCGTGTACTGGCCGCCGTTCTCGCGCACACCTGGAACATAGCCCTCGATGTAGCCGGGCGAAGGCCGTGCGGTGTCGAACGGTGGGTCGAGCAGCTGGACCAGGCGGCGATCGGCGTGGACGAGCAGCCGATGGACCGAGGCCATCGCCGCCACCGCGCGTCCGGCGGGCGCCGCGCCCGAGATCACCGCCCAGCTCTGGGCGATCGAATCGATCCGGCACTCGTCGTTCGCCGCCGAGCCGAGCGGCGTGCCGTCGTCGAACCAGGCGCGCCGGTACCAGTCGCCGTCCCAGGCCGTCGCCTCCACGCGCTCGCTCAGTCCGCGCGCCTCGTCCGTGCACTGCCGGGCGAAGGCGGCGTCGCCCCTGGCCTGGGCAAGGGGCGCGAAGCGCCGCAGCACCGCGATCAGGAAGAACGCCAGCCAGACACTCTCGCCCTTGCCGCCGATTCCGACCAGGTTCATGCCGTCGTTCCAGTCGCCGCCGCCCATCAGCGGCAGGCCGTGCACGCCATAGCGCAGACCATGGCGGACGGCGCGCGCGCAGTGCTCGTAGAGACTCGCCTCGTCGGCGGCGACCTTCGGCAGCTCGTAGTTCGACGCCTCGCCCTCCTTCAGCGGCCGGCTCTCGAGGAACGGGCAACTCGCGTCGAGCACGGCGGCGTCGCCCGTGACCTCGATGTAGCGCGCCGTGACGAAGGGGCAGCCAGAGGTAGTCGTCGGAGCAGCGGGTGCGCACGCCCTTGCCCGAGGGCGGATGCCACCAGTGCTGGACGTCGCCCTCGACGAACTGGCGCGAGGCCGAGCGCAGCAGGTGTTCGCGCACCAGGTCCGGTGCGGCATGCACGAGCGCCATCACGTCCTGCAGCTGGTCGCGAAACCCGTAGGCGCCGCTCGACTGGTAGAAGGCGGTGCGGCCCCACAGGCGCGAGGCGAGCGTCTGATAGACCAGCCAGCCGTTGGCGAGCGCGTTGACCGCCATGTCGGGCGTTCGCACCGCGACCGCGCCGAGCGTCGCGCGCCAGTGCTCGCCGACGGCATCGAAGGCGGCGTGCGCCGCTGCCTTGCCGCGCCAGCGGCGCACGAGCGCGCAGGCCTCGTCCCGGCTCTTCGCAGCGCCGAGGCGAAACGTGACCTCGCGCTCGGCGGCGGGCGCGAGCTCGACCTCGACGCGCAGCGCGGCGCACGGATCGAGCCCGGCGCCGAGACGCCCGGAGAGTCGCGGCTCGGCCAGCGCCGCCGGCGTGGCGCGTGAGCCGAAGCGGCCGAAGAAGTCGCCGCGGTCGCCGCACGCGCTCGTTTCGGCGGTGTCGGTGTCGCCATCGACGTCGACGTCGACGTCGAAGAATGCGATGCGACCGGGGAAATCGGACTGGTAGCCGTTGCGCGCCAGGATCGCGCCGGTCTCGGGATCGCGCTCGGTGACCACGTGCTGCAGCGTCTTGGCGCGCTCGTCGCCAAGCACCCAGTCGACGCAGCCGGTGATCGTGAGGCGCCGCACCCTCCCGGAACGATTGCGCAGGGTCAGCGCCGAGAACTTGACCGGTGCATCGACCGCGACGTGGATGCGAAGCGTCGATTCGATCCCGTCCTCGCTGTGCTCGAACTCGCTGTAGCCGAAGCCGTGTCGGACGAGGAAGGTGCCCGCGCCTCGCGTCGGCAGCACGGTGGGTGACCAGAACCGGCCGCTCGCCTCGTCGCGCACGTAGAACGCCTCGCTGTTCGGATCGCTGACCGGATCGTTCGACCAGGGCGTGAGACGGAATTCGTGCGCGTTCTCGCTCCACGTCGATGCGCTGCCGCTTTCCGAGACGAGCGTTCCGAACCCCGCATTGGCGATGACGTTGGTCCACGGCGCCGGCGTCATGTGCGCCGACGACAGCTCGATCACGTACTCGCGCAGGTCGGGCGCGAAGCCGCCGTGGCCGTTGGCGGCGACCAGGTCGGCAGTGCCACGCGTCACTTCGACACTCGCGGCCGGCCCCGCGCTCCCGCGGCGGATCACGGCGGGCGCAGGCGGCGTCGCGACCGCGCCGCGCGCCAGCCGTTCCAGCAGGCGCGGCCAGGGCTCGCTGGCAACGATCCGCGCGACGCTGTGCAACAGCGTGCGATCGCCGACGTCGAACGTCGCGTCGTCGCGCAGGAAGATGCCGCCCCGCTTGTCGAGCTGACCGGCGCCGTCGCCCTCCTTCGTCGCCGCGGTCACCGCGGCGAGCAGACGGCCCTCGTCCGGCGCGGGCGGCGCGCTGATGATCATCAGCTCGGTACGGATCCCGTGCGCGCGCCAGAACGCATGCGCCCGCACGAACTGGCGCACGAGCTCGAGATCCTCGTCGCCGCCGGCCTGCACGAGCACGATCGGATCGTCGCCCGAGAGGCCGAATCCCCACAGCGACGACTGGCCGCGATCGTTTTTCGCCAGCACGGCCGGGTCGGCGCGCAGGTCGGCATCGAGGTAGAGCACGGCGCCGGCCAGACGCTCGTAGGCGACACCGTCGCCGTCGCTGGCACCGATGCGGCGCAAGGTCTCGGCGCGGTAGGCGCCGCTGGCCGCGATCATGCGGTCGCCCGTGGCCGCGTCGGCGCACTGCCGCACCATCGCACGCGCCTCGTCGCGCGTCGCCGCGACGCCGGTGAACCAGTCGACCGTGCACGACGCACCGGCCTCGAGCACGAGCGGCACGCGAATGGCGGCGATGGCGTCGAGCACTGCGCCGGCGTGGCCCGAGAGCGGCGACGCCTTGCACAGCGCTTCGGCCTCGGCCACGCAGCGCCCTCGGCCGACGAAACGCAGGCGATCGGTCTCGTACGAAAGCCGTGGCGCCGCGCCATGGACGACGGCGACGTGAAAGAACCAGGGCCTTGAATCCTCCGGCGAACTCGGTCGCCGCGACGCGAAGATCGCACCGAGCGGCTCGTCGATCTCGGTCTCCACGAACAGCTTGCTGAAGGCCGGATGCGAGGCGTCGACGGCGGCCGGCGCCAGCACGATCTCGC
>CAJDUN010000065.1_pt2 | contig 33757 bp, 35 predicted proteins | sample 7390741 | NCBI WGS metagenome assembly CAJDUN01 (sample SAMEA7055660, study PRJEB34461) | soil metagenome | biome: terrestrial ecosystem; feature: Peninsula; material: soil | place: Antarctica | collected 2016 | reverse complement strand
TGAAGGAAAAGCTCGGCAGCCAGGCCGGCGACCTGTCGGGTGGCCAGCAGAAGTCGCTCGAGTTCGCCAAGGCCTACATGGTGCAGCCGAAGGTCTGCCTGATCGACGAGCCGAGCATCGGGCTGGCGCCGCGCGTGGCCGCAGAGGTGTTCCACTGGATCGATGCCTTCGCCAAGGCCGGCATGGGCATCCTGCTGGTCGACCACAACGTGCGCCGCGTGGTGGCGATGTCCGACCACATCTATGTGATGAGCCTGGGCGAGATCACCGCACAGGGGACGCCGGAAGACTTCTCGGGCGACCTGCACGAGCAGGTGCGCGAGTGGCTCGGGATCAACTTTTGAGCGAGCCGCGCGAGCTGGTCTTGCGCCCGCTCACCGCGCAGGCGTTCGCCCCGTTTGGTGACGTCGTCACCAGCGCCGGCGGACAGGGGCGCAGCATCAATGCCAACACCTCGGTGCGTGTCGAGATGCCCGCGCCCGACGTGCTGGGGGCAGAGGGCCGCCCGTCGCTGAGCGTCTTTCGGGCGCAGGCCGTGCAACTGCCGTTCGTGGTGCGCGAACTGGAGCGGCATCGCCTGGGAAGCCAGACCTTCCTGCCGCTGGGTTCGACCCGGTTCGTCGTGGTGGTGGCCTTGGGCGACGACGCACCGGATGCGGCGACCCTGGCTGCCTTCCTTGTAGACGGTCACTGCGGAGTGACGTTCAAGCGCGCGGTGTGGCACCACCCGTTGCTGGCACTGGCCGACGGCGACGTCGCGGTGATCGAGCGGCAAGGCGAGCAGGTCGACTGCGAGGTCGCGCCGCTGGAGCCCGTCGCGCGGGTGGCCGTCGGCTCCTCGAAGGGCTTGTAGGTTCTGAAGCTCTGCGGCCGCGATCAAGGGAAAGCCCAGCGGAGTCTGAAAGCGGCGAACCGACCCTCAGTCGTCGTCGCCGTCGGGTATCTCGACCTTGAGGATCTGGCCGAGGCCGGCGGGCGGAAAGCCGAAGCCGAAGTTGGAGACATAGATGTCGCCGGCGTGGCCGAACGTCATGGCTGTCGGCAGCGACAGGCCGGAAGCGATGACGAACGGCGCGAGGCCGTCAACGCTTCAGTGGTAATCGTCTTCCCGTTGATGTCGCACGGCGGCGCTCACCAGCCGCGTCGAGCTTGCGTTGCAGGTTCTCGACCACCGCCTCGGCCTCGACATAGCTCGAACTCTGCCTTGCGCTCTCCAGCAAGCGCTGGCCTCGCGCCAGGAACTCCGCCTGATGGCGCCGGCGCTGCACGGCGGTGCGGACAGAGGCCTCCACGAACTCCGAGACCGTCTCGCCTTCGCCGAGCAACGACTCCACTTCGGCACGCAACTCGGGCTCGACACGCACGGAGGGGATGGTGGCCGTCTTCATCCGATCAGCGTAGTGCATTCGCGATGCAACGTTCGTGCCGTTACCTCTGCCGCGTCAGGAAAGAATCATGTCGGCAGCCTTCTCCGCGATCATGATCGTCGGCGCATTGGTGTTGCCTGACGTGATCTGCGGCATCACGGAAGCGTCGACCACGCGCAGCGACCGGACGCCATGAACGCGCAGTTGGCCGTCGACCACGGCGTCTTCGCCCCGGCCCATCCTGCAGGTTCCGACCGGGTGCCAGATGCAGCCGCTGGTGGCCCGGACGTGCTGCTCGAGCGCGGCGTCGCTGGTGGCCGGAACGCCCGGCGCCAGTTCCGCGGCGATGAAGGACTTCAGCGGCTCCTGCGCGGCGATGCTCCGCGCTACCCGGAGCCCCTCGATCTGCAGCGACAGGTCGTACGGGTGCGTCATGTAGCGAGGGTCGATCAGCGGCGCGTCCAGCGGATCCGCAGAGCGCAGGGCGATGCGCCCGCGGCTCCTGGGCCGGCACGCCTGCACGGCGATGGCCATCAGCGGCGATGCGCCGAGAGCGGCCGTCTGCAAGGGGAAGAACGGATTGAAGAAGAACTGCATGTCGGCGGCGAAGCCGTCGTTCAGGCCCGCGCTCCTTGCGAACAGGCCGGCTTCGGCGAGGATGCTGGTCGAGGGCGCCTGGGTCGTCTCCCGCAGGGCCATCACCAGCACGGAGCCGGGGTGGTCGCAGAGGTTGGAGCCGACGCCGGGCAGCGCGTGCCTGACCGACAGGCCGTGCGACCGCAGCTGCACGGCGTCGCCGATTCCCGACAGCATCAGCAGCTTGGGTGAATCGATGGCGCCCGCGCTCAGGATGACCTCGCGCATGGCCTCGATCCGCACGACCTGGGTGCCATCGAAGTAGTCCACGCCGGTGGCACGATCGCCTTCCAGCACGACGCGCAGCGTTCGCGCGCCGGTCACGACGTGCAGGTTCCTTCGCGCCCGCACCGGCTCGAGGAACGCAGCGGCCGTGCTGCATCGCACGCCGTCGCGCATGGTCACCTGGTACAGGCCCGCACCCTCGAGCGATGGGCCGTTGAAGTCGAGGTTGAGCCGGTGCCCCGCAGCCACCGCGGCGTCGACGAACGCCTGCGACATCGTGTGTGGCGATATCTGGTCAGACACGGACAGCGGACCGTCCACGCCGTGCAGTGCCGATGCGCCGCGCTGCTGATCCTGCGACTTCAGGAAGTACGGCAGCACATCCGACCAGCCCCAGCCCGCGTTGCCCAGATCGCGCCAGTGGTCGTAGTCGCGCCGATCGCCGCGGATGTACATCATCGCGTTGATCGCGCTGCTTCCACCCAGCAGCTTTCCACGCGGGCAGGGGATCGTGCGCAGCAGGTAGCCCGCCTGCGCGGTGGTCGCGTAGCCCCAGCTCTCGCCACGGTCCCACAGCAAGGGCCACTGGCTGGGCTGGCGCACCGCAGGAGAACGGTCTTCGCCTCCGGCTTCCAGCAGCGCCACCTGGCATGCAGGGTCCTGCGACAGCCTCGCGGCGAGCACGCAGCCCGCCGAGCCCGCGCCGATGACGACGTAGTCGAATGCCTTCATGTCGCTGCCTCCCGACCCACCCGGCGGCGATCGTGACGCCGGTCGAGCGGCGTCGATAGCTGGGCAACCCTCGTATGACGACCGGCTGGGTTCGCTCGCCTGTTGCGTTCGTTGCACACTCCCGGCGTGACGTCCGATCCACCCGCTCCGCAGACGCTCTACGCCGACTCCGATGGCTTGAGCATCGCCTACCAGGTGTTCGGTGAAGGCAGCACCGACCTGGTCGTCATCCCCGGCATCCTGAGCCATCTCGAGCTGAACTGGGAATCGCCGGAATACGTGAGGATGCTGCAGCTCCTCGGCCGGCACTACCGCGTCATCATGTTCGACAAGCGAGGGCAGGGTCTGTCGGACCGCTTCGAAGGGGTGCCGACGCTCGAAGAGCGCATGGACGACGTCCGTGACGTGATGAAGGCCGCAGGTTCCCGACGCGCCGTGATGTTCGCGTCGTCGGAGGGCGGTGCGATGGCTGCGTTGTTCGCCGCGACCTTTCCCGAGAAGGTCGACCGGCTGGTGCTGTACGGATCGATGGCCCGCTTCACGAGCACGGCCGACTATCCGCACCGTCCAACTCTCGAGCAGACGCTCGTGTGGGCCGAGGCCTTCTGGGGCAAGCCCGAGTCGGTGCGCCTCTGGGCGCCCGGGCGGGCGAAGGACGCCGCCTACTGCGAGTTCTCCGCCCGGTACCAACGGCAGAGCGCCTCGCCGAGCGCCATCAGGCGCCTGCAGATCGCGAATGCCGAGATCGACGTTCGTGCCATCCTGCCGCTGATCCGCAGGCCGACGCTGATCATCCACCGTCGAGGCGACCGCGCGGTGAACCGCGCCAACGGCCGCTACCTGGCGGACCACGTGCCCGACGCGACCTACCTGGAGCTGCCCGGCAACGCGCACGTCGCGCCCGAGGGTGACTACGAATCGATCGTCGAGGCCATCGCGGGGTTCGGCGTCGCTGCGCGATCGACCGCACAGCAGGCGGCGCCGGAGCGGTTCCTGGCCACCGTCCTGTTCACCGACATCGTCGGCTCGTCCGAACTGGCTTCACGCGTGGGCGACGCCGCCTGGCGTGACCTGCAGCAGAAGTTCCTGGGCCTGGGGCAACGTGCGCTCACGGCGTATCGCGGACGCCAGATCGACACCGCCGGCGATGGCCTCTTCGCCATCTTCGACGGACCGGCTCGTGCCGTTCGTTGCGCAGCGACGATGGTGAAAGACGCGCAGCAGATCGGTCTGGTCTTGCGCGCCGGGCTGCACACCGGCGAGGTCGAACCTGCGGGGGAGAAGATCAGTGGAATGGGAGTGCATATCGGCGCACGCGTCATGGCGCACGCCGGCCGGGCGAGGTGCTGGTGTCCAGCACGGTGCGGGATCTCGTGGCGGGGTCGGGGATCGAGTTCGAGCCCCGCGGGTCGCATGCGCTCAAGGGGTTGCCAGGGGAATGGCAGTTGCATCGAGCATGGGCGACTTCGACGTGAAGATGCCGTGCGATGCGTGCCACGGCGAACGCGCGACTCCGGCCCAAAATAGTGCGATTGGCCGTGACTAAAAAGTCAGCCGAACCTGCTCAAACCACCTGCCGCTCCCTCCCCGCCCAATACGGCTTGCGCAAATCCTTCTTCAGGATCTTCCCCGTCGGATTCCTCGGCAGCTCCGTCACCACGTCGATCGTCTTCGGGCACTTGAACGCCGCCATCCGCTCGCGGCACCACGCGAGCAACTGCTCGGTGTCGAGCGTTGCGCCCGGCGCGGCGACGACGACGGCCTTGGGCACCTCGCCCCATCGCTCGTCGGGCACGCCGATCACGGCGACGTCCTGGATCTGCGGGTGCTCGGCCAGCACGCGCTCGATCTCGGCGGGGTAGATGTTCTCGCCGCCGCTGATGATCATGTCCTTGATGCGGTCGGTGATGTAGAGGTAGCCGTCGGCGTCGAGATAGCCGCCGTCGCCGGAGCGCAGCCAGCCGTCGGGCGTGATCGTCGTGGCGGTCGCCTCGGGCTGGCCCCAGTAGCCGCCCATGAGCTGGTCGCTCCTCACCCAGACCTCGCCGCGCTCGCCGGTGGCGACGGGTTCGCCCGTCGCGACGTCGCGGATCTCGATCTCGACGCCGGAGATCGCCTTGCCCGCGGACACGAGCCGGTGCGCCAGCGCCGGGTCGGCGTGATCCTCTGGAGGCAGCACGCTGACCGCGCCCGACTGCTCGGTCATGCCGTAGATCTGCTGCATCACGTTGGGGAAGAGCTTGAGCGAGGCCCGCATCACCGGCAGCGGCATCGGCGACGCGCCGTACGAGAGCGCCTTCAGCGACGAGTAGTCGCGATCGGCGGCGCCGGGCACGTTGTTCATCGCGGCCAGCAGCGCCGGCACGACGAAGGTGTGGGTGATCTTCTCGGCCTCGATCATCGCCAGCGCGGCCGCCGGGTCGGGCATGCGCATGACGACGATCTGCGCGCCCAGACTGATGGCCATCAGCGCATAGCTCGTGCCGCCGACGTGGAAGAGCGGCATCGCGACCTGCACGCGCGCGCCGGCGTCGAAGCCCTGAGTCTCGGCGACGTTGCGCGAGTGCGCGAGCATGCCGCGGTGGGTGAGCATCGAGCCCTTCGGAAAGCCGGTCGTGCCGGAGGTGTAGAGCTGCACGAAGCAGTCGCCCGGCGCCGCGGGGTGGACGCGGTCGTCGGGCTCGTGCGCGGCGAGCCAGGCCTCGTACTCGTCGCCGTCGCCGCCGATGTGGATGACGCGCTCCACCGCCGGCAGGTGGGCGCGCAGCTTCTCGACCGCGCCGGCGAATTCCGGACCGACGAAGAGCAGGCGCGCCTTCGAGTCGTTGATGACGTAGGCGATCTCGGGCGGAGCGAGCCGGAAGTTGACGACGGCGTTGGCGGTGCCGACCTGCGCGCAGGCGAGCGTGAGCTCCAGGCACGAGGGATGGTTGAGGTCGAGCACGGCGATGCGGTCGCCGGGCTTCAGGCCTTCGGCGCGCAAAGCCGCGGCGGCGCGGCGTACGCGGCGAGCGAGCTCGGCCCAGGTGCGCTTCGTTCCGGCGAAGGTGATGGCGACGGCGTCGGGCTGGCGCGCTTCCCAGTGGGCCAGGATGGCGGCGAAATCGGCCGGTTGGTTGGTCATGCGGTCTCCTTGTCTCGTCGGGAACAGGCGCCTTCGTCGGCGTTCTCTTTGTCTCTCATCGCTGCGCCTTGTCCTTCGCGTTCTGCGCCTCGATCTTGTCGCGTGCGGTTTTCCAGTCGCCGTCGCTCCAGCGGTTCAGCTCGTAGAAGTTGCCGCCGTTGGCGAGCGCGTTGGCGCCGTCCATCATGATGCTCTGGCCGGTGAGCCAGTCGCATCGGCCGGGCGCCATCAGGAAGGTTGCGAGGTTCTGCAGCTCGCTCATCTTCCCCGGGCGGGCCATCGGGTTGTGCTCGCGCGAGCGGGCGCCGGGTTCCTCGCCGGGGTTGAGCCGCTTGCTCATGCCCTCCGTCGGGATCTCGCCCGGGCCGATCGCGTTGAGGCGGATGCCGTAGCGCGCCCACTCGACCGCGAGCGACTTGGTCATCACCTCGATGCCGGCCTTGCTCATCGCCGACGGCACGACGTAGGGCGAGCCGTTGTCGACCCAGGTGACGATGATGCTCATCACGTTTCGGCACGGCTGCGCTGTCGTCCACTCGCCCGACTTCGCGGCCGCGACCCAGCGCTTGCCGATCGCTTGGGTCACGTAGAAGGAGCCGTGGAAGACGATGCCGGCGATGGCGTCGAAGCCGCGCGGCGACAGGCTCTCGGTGGGCGCGACGAAGTTGCCGGCTGCGTTGTTGACGAGACCGGTCAGCCCGCCCGATTGCCAGAGCGACTCGACCATCGCCTCGACGGCGGCCGCGTCGCGGATGTCGACGCCGAAGGTGTCGATGCGGCGCTCGGGGAACTGCGTGCGCCAGGCGGCGGCGGTCTCGTCGCACACCGCCTTGCGGCGGCCGCAGATGGCGACGTCGGCGCCGAGGCGGAGGAACTGCTCGGCCATCGCCTGGCCGAGGCCTGTGCCGCCGCCCGTGACGAGGATGCGCTGGCCGGTCATGAGTGCTGCGTCGAACATGGTCGGGTCCTCGGGGTCGGGTGGCGGCATTGGCGTGCCGAACGGTGATCGTACGCACGCCGGCCGGCTCGATCCATGCCGCCCGCCGCTCGAGCCCGTCGTCGCCAGAATCGCGCATGTCCAAGCAATCTCCGTCCGGTGGCCTCGTGTATTCCACCGGGCAGGGTCGCATGTGCCCGGCCTGCCGGCATCCCCTGGCCTCGTGCCGGTGCGCGACGCCCCAGCCGGCAGCGGGCGACGGCATCGCCCGCGTGCGCCGAGAGACCGGTGGCCGCGGTGGCAAGACGGTGACGACGGTCGCCGGCCTGAACCTTGGCCCGACCGCACTCGCCGCGCTCTCGAAGCGACTGAAGGCGGCGTGCGGCACGGGCGGCACCGCGAAAGGCGGCGTGATCGAGCTGCAGGGGAGCCACTGCGACGCCGTGGTCGCCCTGCTGGCGAAAGAGGGCATCGCGAGCAAGCGGGCCGGCGGCTGAAAATGGGGGGCCCGGCGCACGGCGTCGCGTCCGACCCGGCCGGGCAGGCCCAGGAGTCCGCATGCCCATCTCCATCCCGCATCCCGGCGTCTACGTCGAAGAAGTGCCGGGCGGTGGCCGCACGATCCGCGGCGTCGCCACGTCGATCGCCCTGTTCGCGGGCTGGGCCGCCTGCGGGCCGATCGATCGCACCGAGCACGTCGCGAGCTTCGCCGACTACGAGCGTCACTACGGCGGCCTCGACGCGCGCTCGCTGCTCGGCTATGCCATCAGGCAGTTCTTCGAGAACGGCGGCGTCGACGCGGTCGTGCTGCGCGTTGCACCCGGCGTCGACGGCCTCGTCTGCGATGCATCCGACCCGGCGTTTCGCGCCGCGCTGCTCGCCGCCTTCGGCCCCGGCACGATCATCGACGGCGTCGATCTCTTCAACCTGGTCTGCGTGCCGGGCCTGAGCGATGCGGCGACGATCGCCGCGTTGCAGAAGCATTGCCGCGATCGCCGCGCCTTCCTCATCGTCGATTGCGATCACGGGTCGACCACGGCCGACGTCGTCGCTTCGCTCGCCGGCAAGACGGGACCGGACGCGATGAACTCCGCGCTGTTCTTTCCGTGGCTGCGCGCGCCCGACCCGATGCAGCAGGGAGCGCTGCGCGACTTTCCGCCGTGCGGCTACGTCGCCGGCGTGTTCGCCCGCACCGACATCGCGCACGGCGTCTGGAAGGCGCCCGCCGGCAGCGCCGCCGTCGTGAAGGGTGGGGCCAGCCCACGCGTTGCGGTGGGCGACGCGCAGGGAAGCGAGCTCAACACGCGCGCCGTCAATTGCCTGCGCACCTTCCCCGGCCGCGACACCGTGGTCTGGGGCGCGCGCACGCTCGACGGCGCCAACGACCAGGGCTCGCAATGGAAGTACGTGCCGGTGCGCCGGCTCGCGCTGTACATCGAGGAAAGCCTCGCCCGCGGCACGCGGTGGGTCGTCCACGAGCCGAACGGCGAGCCGCTCTGGGCCCAGGTGCGGCTGGTCGTCGAAGCCTTCCTGCACCGCCTGTTCCTCCAGGGCGCGCTGCAGGGCAGCTCGCCGCGCCAGGCCTATTTCGTGCGTTGCGACGGCACGACCATGACGCAGGCCGACATCGACAACGGCCTCGTCAAGTTCGTCGTCGGCTTCGCGCCGCTGAGGCCGGCCGAGTTCGTGATCGTCCAGCTGCAGCAACTCGCCGCATCGGGACGAATCCCTTCGCCTTGCCGCGAACCCTGACGCCCGCCGGGAACTCATGACGATTGCCCAGAAGGCGGATATCGAGTCGCCTTTCGGCGGCGCGGGGGGTCGATACGGCAGTGCTCGTCAGCGGCCGCCAGCTTCACGGCCGTTGCCGTCCTGGGTGACGATCGCCGCGTTCACCATCGTGCGCAGCTCGCGCCGGATCGGATACGTGCTCGACGGCATCAGCTGCGTCATGAACACCACGCACACGTCCTGCACCGGGTCGACCCAGAACGCCGTCGACGCCAGCCCGCCCCACGAGTATTCGCCGGGCGACGACGCGATGCCGTAGCGGGCCGGATCGGTCACGACCGCGAAGCCCAGGCCGAAGCCCATGCCCTGGTAGCTCGCCTCGGAGAACATCCCCGGCGGGGCGAGGTCGGCGATGTCGCGGCCGCCCGGCAGGTGGTTCATGCGCATGAGCGCGACCGTCCTGGGGCCGAGCAGGCGCACGCCGTCGAGCTCGCCGCCGCGGCGCAGCATCTCGCAAAAGCGCAGGTAGTCGGTCGCCGTGCCGACGAGGCCGCCGCCGCCCGAAGGCGCGCTCGGCGGCTTCGAGAAATCGCTCAGCCCCGGCGTGGGTGCGAGCTTGCCCGATGCCGAGCGCACGTAGCAGTCGGCGAAGCGCGCAAGTTTCGATTCGGGCACATGGAAGTCGGTGTCGTGCATGCCGAGCGGCTGCAGGATGCGGCTGCGCACGAACGCGTCGAAGGGCTGGTCCGAGGCCAGGCTGACGAGGTGGCCGACGACGTCGGTCGAGACGCCGTAGTTCCACGACGTGCCGGGCGAGAACTCGAGCGGCACTCGGCCGAGCGCGTCGACGAAGCCCTCGAGGCTTTCCGCGTCGAAGGCGTCGAGCTTCAGCGTGCGATACGCCGCATCGACGTTGGTGCGGTTCTGGAAGCCGTAGGTGAGGCCCGAGGTGTGGCGCATGAGATCGAGCACGCGCATCGGTGCCTCGGCCGGCGCGGTGGCGAAGGCGCCCGGCTGGCCCGCCCGATAGACGCGCATGTCGCCCCAGGACGGAATCCACTTCGCGACCGGGTCGTCGAGCGCGATGCGGCCCTCCTCGACGAGCATCATCAGGGCGACGCTCGTCACCGGCTTGGTCATCGAGTAGATGCAAAAGATCGTGTCTTCCTCGAGCCGCTGCCCGCGCTCGAGCGAGGCGTGGCCGAGCACGCTCCTGTGCACGACCTCGCCACACCGAGCCACCAGGAGCAATGCGCACGGCAGAAGGCCGGGCTCGACGTAACGCTCGGCGAGGAAGCGGTCGATGCGGGCGAGTCGCTCGGGGTCGAAACCGAGGGCGGCGGGGGAGGCGATCGGGAGCGGGGTGGTCATGCGGCGATTCTGTCGCGGCGCCGCCCGCTCCGCCTGGAGCGTGAAGCCGGCTTCGGACTAGAGCGCCGCCGTGACGACGATCTCGACGCGCCACCCCGGCCTGGCGAGCTTCGCTTGCACCGTGGCGCGGGAGGGCTTGCCGTCGGGCGAGACCCAGGCATCCCAGACCGCGTTCATGCCGTCGAAGTCGGCGAGGTCGGCGATGAAGATCTGCGCCATCAGGATGCGCGACTTGTCGCTGCCCAGCTCGGCGAGCAGCCTGTCGATCGCTGCCAGCACCTGGCGCGTCTGTCCGCCGATGTCCTGCGTCGCGTCGTCGGCGACCTGTCCGGCGAGCCAGGCGGTGCCGTTGTGGACGGCGGCTTCGCTGAAGCGCGAGCCGGGGTGCAGGTGCCGGATGGTGGACATGGGCGTCGACTCTACCTCGCTCGATGCGAGAGGCCGGGCGTCGCTGCTTAAGCCAACTGCTCGCCCACGAGTCGCCCGATGTCCGTGAACACGGTCTCCGTCTGCCGAGCCGTGGGCGTTCCGCCACGCGTATAGACGCAGATCAGGATCGGCACCCCGGCCCGCGGCCATGCCACTGCGATGTCGCCGGACGCGTCTTTGCCGTTGTTTCCCGTCTTGTCTGCGATCTTCCAGTCCCTGGGCAACCCGGCGCGAAGGCGATCTGGATGCCGCCGGGCGGCGTGCGATTCAACAGCGGCTCGTCGTGGTCCAGCCTCGAGACCCGGTCGCCCACCGAGCGCCAGAAGCGGGTGAGCGCGGCCGGACCGCCCGCTCGGGCCAGCAGCAGGTTGGCGCAGGTGTTGTCGCTCAGCTCGACGGCACCGGCGCACAACTCGTCGACCGACATCGTGCCGCTGGCGAGATGCTCCCGAGCCACGGGTGCGTACTCCAGCAGATCGCCGGCGCCGAAGCTGACGCGGTGGTCCAAGGTTTCCTTGCCCGCATCGACCCTGGACAGGACGAGGCCGGCCAGCGAGGCCTTGAAGGTGCTGCACATCACGAATCGCGCGTCTGCACGCCAGGCGATGCCGACCCCGGTGACCAGGTTCTTCGCGTAGACGCCGATCCGGCCTCCGCTGGCGGCTTCGTAGGCCTTGAACGGCTCTGCTGCGGCGCGGCTCTGCGCCGGAACGAGTGCCCACAGCGGGGCGATCACCAGGAGATGGCGTCGATTCAAGTTCAGGCTTTGGTGTGCGAGTGCGGATCCTGCGAGGTGCCGCCGCTAGACCCAACCCCTGGCCGCCAGCTCGTCCTTGACGTAGGCGTAGTAGATCGGCGCGGCGATCAGCCCAACGATGCCGAACGCCGCCTCCATCGCCAGCATCGCGAGCAGCAGCTCCCAGGCGCGCGCCTCGATCTGCAAGCCGACCAGCCTGGCGTTCAGGAAGTATTCGAGCTTGTGTATCGCGATCAGGTACAGCAGCGACGCGCCCGCGACGAAGGGCGAGATGCTGAGGCTCACGATCACGACGACGGCGTTCGAGACCAGGTTGCCGATCACCGGGATCAGCCCCGCCACGAAGGTGACGAAGATCATCGTCTTCACCAGCGGCAGCTGGATGCCCGCGAGCGGCAGGATGACGGCGAGGTAGAGCGCGGTCAGCGCCGCGTTGATCCCGGCGATCCGCACCTGCGCGAAGACGATGCGCCGGAACGCCTGGCCGAAGCGCAGGGCACGGTTCGCGAGCGCGCGGGCGAGCGGGCGGTCGTCGACCGGACGCTCGGCCTGGCGCAGCGCGATCAGCGCTCCGATCACCATGCCGATGAGGATGCGCACCAGGATCTGCGTCGCCTGCTGGCCGGCGGCGCGCACGGACACGAGATGCTCCTGCAGCCAGGCGACGACGCGCAGGCGCAGGCCGTCGGCGTCGACCGGCATCGACTGCGTTGCCCACTCGGGGATCAGGTGGCGCAAGCTCTGGATCACCTCGGCGGTCTTCTTCAGCAGGACGACGTAGCCGCCGTTCTCGCTCTTGAAGAAGACGACGGCGGCGAACGCCGCGAGGCCGAGCAGGCCGACCACCACCGTCGCGATGACGGCGACGGCGAGGATGCGCGCGCCACGCGCACGCACGGAGGCCATGCGTCGGGCGAACAGGTGCACCAGCTCGAAGACGAGCAGACCGGCGAGCAGCGCCGGCAGCAGCTCGAAGTGCAGCACGAACCAGAGCAGGAACGCCGCGATCGCCCAGGCGGCGACGACGAAGGACAGCGGCGGCTCACGGCGCTCGATGTCCGCGGCGGCGGGCGAGGCGGGCTCAGGGACGAGGATGTCGGTCACCGGCGGATTGTCGACGGAGCCGCGCCGACGCCCCGCCGGTCAGCCGCCGATCCGCGCGCCGGTCTCCGTGCCGCACGCCGCCTGCACGACGTTGTCGCTCGCGTCGAGCGCCTGGGTCTGGATCGTGCTGGTCAGCGACGTGCCGTCGGCGGCGAGCGTGATCGTGCGGGCCAGGCGCTGCTGGCCGGCGGGCGTGCCGTCGGCCGCGTAGCGCGAGAAGCGGAGGTCGACCACGTAGGTGCCCGCCGCGGTCTTCTTCCAGGTGCCCAGCGCCACCCCCTTGGTCGCGGAGGGCTGTTGTTTGTCGGCGCTGGCCGCGGCCGCGCTCGGCAACCTGCTCGCGAGGAAGGGGCAGACGGAGCGCGCGCGCGCCATGATGCAGCGACTGGTCGATCTGAGCGGGAGCCGCCACGTGCCGCCGACCTCGATCGGCCTCATCCACGCCGGGCTCGGCGAGCGCGACGCCGCACTGATCGCGCTCGAGCGCGGTTTCGCCTTGCGCGACGTGCGCATGACGCTGATGCGCGACGACCGCGCTTCGCGGCGACGATGCGGCAGATGAAGCTCGCCCGATTGTTCGCCGGCAGCGTTTCACGGCGTTGGCCAGGCTCGCGGGTCGGATTCATCACCTGTCGGATCTGCTGCAAAGAAGACGTCGATCATCGGGAATCGAGGCGTGGCAAGTACGCAGTCGCGGAGAAAGATTGCCAAGCCGATGTCTCCTGTCCAGAGGGAGTAACGCAGCCGGCCATGACGAGCGAGGTCGGATTCGCTTTGACCGATAGCGTGCATCGCGTAGGCACGTGCACGATCGAGCCAGAGCGAATCGTGGGTCCGAGCGAAGAGTTTCAGAAGGGCGTACCCATTGCCCGCCGTCCCGTGGCACAGGCCCGAGCCACTCGCGGGCGGTCCGGCCTCCCAAGTCGCGCGTCCGGCCGCGAGCAAGACCTCGTCGAGGTCGGATTCGGGCAGGTCGGCGAGCTGGACGACGAACCCAGGTGCCCCGTGGCAGAACTGCATGCGCTTCTTGTCCGCCGAAGGTGGGTCGCCCGGCAGCAGCTCGGCGCGCCAGCTTGCGCACGGGCCGTTCCACGACGCCGTTCGCAGGACGGTGTTCGAGATGCACTCCCGCCATCGACGCCACGACGCGTCGTCGAGGAGATGTCGACCACGCGCGATCACGCCCGCCGTGCCGACGAACCCGTGAAGCGCGTCCAGGAACGTGCTTCGGCGGCCGAAGAGATCCTGAGTCCAGTACGCACATCGATGCGCTTCGGACCAGGTCAGCGCCGACCACAGATGCGCCGCAGTCGATCGGAAAAGCGCGGCCCAGCGTTCGTCGCTCGTGTGTCGATGCAGGAAGAGGGAAGCGAGCATGGTACCGGGTGAGCCCCACATCAGCTCGCGCGCCGGGTGGGCCGCGCGGCCGTCGATCAGCGCGGCCAATGGGGGGTCGAGCGCCGCATCGGCGCTGCGCCCGTGACCCATGAGGAGGATCGGCGTGCTGCCGTAGAAATAAGAGCCCTCGCCGTCGTCGACCTCTGCGGCGCGCAGCCACTCACGATTGCGCGCGAGGAGGTCTTCAGGCTCGGGCAGCTCGCGGTCGCGTTGCAGGTTCGCGGCATCCGAATCGCGCAGATGGCGGAGCGCCCACACCATGCCTGCCGCACCGAAGTAAAGCGGCGTCGCCAGTTGTGCCGGAGCGCCGGCCGGGATCTCGTCGCGCGGATGCGCAGGCCACCATCCCGAAGAAGAGTAGTGCGACTCCGCGTCGCGCACGATGCGTTCGATGGCCTCGAGCGCACATGCCTCGCTCCAGGCGCTCGGCCGAAGCGGCTCGTGCCGGGCAGGGTCGTGGAGCATCGAGATCGACAGTTCGGTGGTCCGCAGGATGGCAGAGTTCCCGCGCGGCGGGTCCACGCCTCGTCGGTCACGGCACACTCGACTCTGCGCAGCCTGTCGGCAGCTTTCGCGAGGTCGAGCCTGGAACAAGAATTCCCTGGTCCCCAGAACGCCACGTCGATGCCGCCCAAGCCCACCCGCGACCGCACCTCCGAGCGGATCCTCGCCGGCATCGGGCTGGTGATCCTCGCCGTCGCCTGCTTCGCGACGCTCGACACCGCCACCAAGGTCTCGACCGCGACCGTGCCGATCCTGATGGGCCTGTGGTTCCGCTACGCCTTTCAGGCCGTGGCGACCACCGCCGTGCTGCTGCCGCGCTACGGCATCGAGGTGCTGCGCACCGCGCACCCGAAATTCCAGCTGCTGCGCGGCGCGCTGCTGCTGGTGTCGAGCACGCTGGCGTTTCTCAGCCTGCGCTCGATGCCGTTGGCCGAGTTCACCTCGGTCGTGCTGATCGCGCCGCTCGTCGTCACGCTGCTCGCGGCGATCACGCTGAAGGAAGAGGTGTCGCCGCTGCGCTGGGTGCTGGTCGCGGGCGGCTTCGCCGGCACGCTCGTCATCCTGCGGCCCGGCGGCACGGTCTTCAGCTGGGTGATCCTGCTGCCGCTCGGGCTGGTCGTCAGCAACGCCTGGTTCCAGGTGCTGACGAGCAAGCTGGCACGTACCGAGAAGCCGCTGACGATGCACTTCTACACGGGATGGGTCGGCACGGTGATCGCGACGATCCCGCTGCCTTTCGTGTGGGTGTCGCTGCCGAGCTGGCACTCGTGGGCGCTGCTCTGCCTGATGGGCTTCATGGGCACGGTCGGGCACTTCTTCCTGATCCTCGCCTACCAGCGGGCGCCCGCGTCCACGCTCACGCCCTACCTCTATGCCCAGATCGGCTTCGCGATGCTCGCCGGCTGGCTCGTGTACTCGCGCCTGCCCGACGCGGTCTCGCTCGCCGGCATGGCGCTGATCGCGGTCTGCGGCGCGGCGGGCGCGTGGCTCACGGTGCGCGAGCGCCATCAGCCGATCGAGCCGGCGGAGTCGTAGGCGCGACGAGGGCGTCGTCCTCGGCGATACCTTCGTGCCTCAGCGTCTCGTGCGCTACCGCGATCGGCTGCGGAGATAGTCGGTACGCCAGGCCGGCGGGAGTCGTTTCGCGACGGCCGCGATCGCGGCGTCGCCGTCGCGAGCGGCCCTCGCCGCGTCGCCGCTCTCGCCGATGCCGACGAGCACGCGCGCGGCGATGCGCCACGCTTCGTCGGTGTCCATGTCGTAAGGCGGTACGGCCGCCATCGCCGGCCACGCCGACTCGATCCAGCGACGGGCACGTGCAAGATCGCCGGCGCCGAGTGCCGCGTCCGACGCGAGCAGCGCCGCTTGCAGCTGCAGGCCAGGCCGCTCCGCCACCGCAGGCGCGCCGTGCAGACGCTCGAAGCCCGCCAGCGCTTCGGCCGCCGGCCGTGAGCGCAAGGCCTCGAGCTCGAACAGGGCCGGGTGGAACGATGAGTCGATGCCCTCCAGCAGCGCCTGTCCCGCCTGGTCGAGCGATGACGTGTCGTCGCATCGCATGCGTGCGGCACGCAGGCGAAGCGCGAGCCGGCGCAGGCGAAAGCGCGGATCGATGCCTCCATCGTCGGCGCGCATCAGCGCGAGCGCGTGGTCGGGCCGGCCCAGCATGAGCCAGAGCTGCGCGTGGTGGTTCTCGGTGATCGCCAGATCGGTGGCCGGCTCGTCGGGACTGGCGGCCAGCGTCGCGCGCATGTCGTCGCCGATCTGCCGCAGGCGCTCGTCAGCGAGGCCGAATTCACCGAGGTCACGAAGCACCGCGGCGAGGTTCACGTCGAGCATCGTGCGCGAGAGGCCGCCGTGCAGCCGGTCGCGGAGCAGCAGCGCCTCCTCGTAGACCGCGCGAGACGCGGCCAGCTCGCCGCGCCAGTGGAGCGCGAGGCCGACGTTGCTCATCGTCGGCAGCGCCCGCAGGTCGTCGCCGATCGAACGGAAGAGCGCGATCGCGCGCTCGCCGTGGGCGATGGACGGCGCGAGCCGATCGCCGTAGGCGTTCGCCAGGCCGAGCGCGCGCTGCTGGCGGCCGCGCAGCCGCACGTCGCCGACGGCACCCAGCCACGCATCGAACGAGCCGAGCAGATCGACGGCCTCGGCGAGGCGGGCGTGCGAGCCGAGGAGATGCGCGATCGTCTCGGCGAACTCGAAGGCGAGCGCGGTCTGGCCGAGAGCCCGGGCGCGGCGCAGCCCGTCTGCGAGACGCGGCAGGCTGTCGATCCGGGCGTGGTCGCTGAGGAACGAGCCCTGGTAGAGCAGGACACGGATCTGCTGTTCCTCGGTCGACGCCAGCGCGGCCAGACGTTCGTTGAGGCGCCCGCGCACGAGCGCTCGATCCGCGACCTCCGGCACCTTGAGCCGCTCCTCGATCGCGTCGAAGAGCGGCCCGTCGTCGCCGGCGGTCTCGAAGCACTCGATCGCGGCATCGAGGAACTCGGCCTGCTCGCGCGGCCGGACCTGCTCGCGTGCCGTCGCTGCCGCGGCGCAATAGGCCGCGCCGGCTCGGCGCCACTCCGAGCAGGCGCGCCAATGGCCGGCGACGAGGCCAGGATCGCCGCCGCTGGCCTCGAGGTAGTCGGCGACGAAGCGGTGCATGAACTCGGCGACCGATGCGGGGATCGAGCGGGCCACGGCCGCGGCCACCAGGTCGTGCGCGAACTGTCGACCCGAGAGCACCTGGCGCCGCTCGAGCTCTCGCAGGGGCTCGTCCAGCGCGAAGATCGGGCTCGCGAGCGCCGTCGCGGCCATCTCGACCGTGAACGCGCTCTCGGCGATCGCGGCGAGCTGGGCGATGTGGCGTGCCGGCGCGCCCAGCAGCTCGATGCGGCGCGCGATCACGGCGTCGATGCCGGGCGGCACCGGGATCGCGGCGGCGTCGTCGAGGCCGTCGTCGAGCGAGAGCACGAGCTTCAGCGACTCGAGCACGAAGGCCGGGTTGCCGCCGACCTGTGCGAAGAGACGTCGCGGGAGATCGATGGTGCGCAGGCCGGGCAGGGCGAGGCTCTTCACCAGCGCGGCCACCTCGGCACCGGCGAGAGGAGCGAGCGCCACGCGCAGGAAGCCGCGGCTCTCGGCCAATGCATCGAGCATGCGCGCGCCCGGCGCGTCGGCGTCGTCGGCCCGGCTGCCGAAGGCGAAACGCGGCGCGACGTCGTCTTCGCCCGGCTCGGCCGCGTCGACGAGCGATGGCAATGCTTCGATCGTGGCGCGGTCGGCGAACTGCAGGTCGTCGAGCATCAGCACGACGCAGCCGCGCCGCGTGCACGCGGCGAGCATCTCGCGCACGCCGCGCAACGCGAGCTGCAGCTCGCGCTCGGTCTGCGGCGGCACCGGCGAGCTGCCGGCCACGAGGTAGGCGATACCGGGCAGCAGCCGCGCCGCCCAGCGCGCGCTGTCGTCGTCGAGCGGGGGACGGAAGCGATCGATGGCGACGGCCACGAGGCGGGTCAGCGTGGCATAGGGCCGCGCGCCATCGCCAGGGCGCGCGGCCACGCTGACGCAATCGCCGAGGCGTCCCGCCAGTTCGGCCAGCAGGCGGCTCTTGCCGATACCGGCCTCGCCGGCGACGCAGACGGTCTGGCCCGCGCGCCAGCCGGCGACGAGGGCTTCGAGCGATGCCGTGCGGCCGATAAGGAGCGGTGGATGAGAGATCGATGGCGGCAGCGCCGGCGCCGGCGCCGCCGGTGCGCGGCCGAGGACGCGTGACGCGGCCAGGATGGTCGCGCCCAGCGCTTCGGTCGTGGTCGAGGGCTTCACGCCGTACAGCGTGCGCAGCATGTGGCGGCAGCGGTCCCAGACGGCGATGGCGGCAGCGAAATCGCCGCGCAGGTACGAGACCTCCATCAGCGCCCGGTACGAGTCTTCCGATTCGCGGTCGAGCGCGAGCAGCGCGTCGGCGCGGGCCTCCGCCTCGCCGAGGTCGCCGCGCTGGATGGCGCTGCGGACGTCGGCCACCAGCGTCGTGCGTCGTCGTGCCCGCTCGTCATCGTGCCGGCCGTTCAGCCAGCGGGCGAACTCGTCGCAGTCGGAGTAGTCGTAGGCGGCGAGCAGCATCGCGCCGCTCGGCGCCGGCGGCTCGATCGTGACCCACGGCGAGAGCGAGAGCAGGTCGTCGTTGTCGACGAGCACCTCTGGATCGAGTCGGCGCAGGCGCGCGATGCATTGACGCAGATTGCTGCGCGCGCCGGTGGCCGACGCCTCCGGCCAGAGCAGGCCGGCCAGCTTGCCGCGCGGGCTCGGGCCGACGACGTGGAGCCAGGCCAGCAGGGCGGCGAGCTTGCGCTCGAGCCGCACCCCGGGCTGCCCGGTGACCGTCAGCGACGCCGCACCGCTCAGGGAGAGCGACGCTGGTTCGGATCGGATGCGGGGCGCGAAGTCGGACATGGGCCGGAGGGAACCAGCGAGTGTGCCTCGGCGCGTGATCGGTCCGTGGCCAGGGCCGCGAACGCATCCCACGGTCGCGGGGGTGGACGACGCCGGCCAATCACGCACCGATCACGCCCGGTTCAGCACAGTCGCCCTGTCACCCGTCGTCTCACTTTCATCCATTGCCCAGGGAGTTGTCCATGTCGTCGCTTCGTTCACGTCTTGATCCGGCGCCCAAGCGCCACCCCCTGGCGGCTGCCCTCGCGCTCGGCGCCTGCTGCCTGGCGACGTCGCTTGCCGCCCAGGCGCAAGCGCTTCCTCCTGCCGGCGTCGGCGTCTACGTGTCGGGGAGCGTGGCCGGCACCAACAACTACGCCGGCAACGGCGAGGTCAGCTATGCCACCGGACCGGGCGTGACGATCTACAGCGGCGGCGGTCTCTCGGTCGTGGGCGCTCCGAACTTCGCGGTCACCTCGTCGCTCGACCTCGCCCCCGGGCTGACCGCGGCGACGGTCTCGGCGATCGGCACCGGCGGCATCGCCGTCGGAGAGGTCCATTCGACCGCCGATCTCGCCGGCGGCGTCCTGCGCGCCAGTGCCTCGGGCGTCTCGACCACCGGCTACAGCCCCCTCGGGCCGGCCTCGGCGCGGTCCCTGACGACCTCGTTCATGCAGGACTTCCTCAACTTCTCGGTCGCCGGCGGCGGCACGGCCGACATCACCGTCACGGCCCACCTCGACGGATCTTTTGCCATCCACGACCCGAATTACGCCAGCTTCAGCCAGGCGATGGCTCTCTACCTCGGCGGCGGCAGCTTCAACGAAATCGGCGGCGGCGACAATGCCACGAGCTACTACGGCGTCAATGGCGCGTCGGGCTACGTGCCACCCTCCGGCTGGCAGAGCTACAGCTTCTCGAACCAGACGCCGGAAGGCTTCGACTTCGCCGGCGTGCTGCAGGTCAGCGACCTCGAGCGTGCCCAGTTCCATCTCGGCCTCGATCTCGACTGCTTGGGCGCGACGTGCGACTTCATGCACACCGGCAGCATCGCGCTGTCGCTGCCCGACAACGTGAGCTTCACGTCCGACTCCGGCGTCTTCCTGACCGGCGTGACCGCGGTGGCGCCGGTGCCCGAGCCCGAGACGTGGACGCTGATGCTCGCAGGGTTCGGCGTCATCGGGAGTCTGGTGCGCCGGCGTCGCCAAGGCGTCGTGGCGAGCGACACCTTCATGCGGTAGCGCGGAGCTCGGGGCGGGCGCCCCGGCTCGGTCCGCCAGCAGCGACACCAGGACGTGGCCGCGCGCTCTCGCTGCGCACCGGCGGCGCAGGTCGATCGGCGCCGTCAGGGTCGCGCCAGGATGCGACGCGAACGGGCGCGGTGTCTTCCGCTACCGTCGGCCTCTGCTTCCGAGGATCGCCATGCCGCTCGTCGCGCCCCTGCCCACCGATCATTCGCCCGACGTCGAGCGCGTCGCGAAGTTCTTCTTCGAGACGCTCGGCTTCCCGCCGAACAGCGTGCTGACGATGCAGCGCCGGCCCGAGATCGCCAAGGCGTTCACGCAGCTCAACCGCGCCGTGATGGAGAACGGCGGCCGTGTCACCAGCGAGCAGAAGCGCCTGATCGGCCATCTCGCCAGCGCGACCTCGGGCTGCCGCTACTGCGAGGCTCACACCGTGCTGGCCGCCAAGCGCTTCGGCGCCAGCGACGAGCGACTCGAAGCCCTCTGGCGCTTTCGCGACAGCGATCGCTTCAGCGCGGCCGAGAAAGCCGCGTTCGAGTTCGCGATCGCCGCCGCGAGCGTGCCCAACGGCGTCGACGCGACGATCGGCGCCGAGCTGCGCGCGCACTGGAGCGACGAGGAGATCGTCGAGATCCTCGGTGTCGTCTCGCTGTTCGGCTACCTCAACCGCTGGAACGACTCGATGGGCACGGCCCTCGAGGGAGAGGCCGAGGTCGTCGGCGAGAAGCATCTGGCGGCGCGAGGCTGGAGCACCGGCAAGCATCGATAGGCCTCTCTGATGCGCCGTACCGTGCGTCCGAACGACCTGTCCCGGATGAAGCTGATCGCGCTGGCGCTGCTGGGCGTGGCGGCGCTCGTGTACGTCACCGCGGTCGTGCTGCACGGCCGGCATCCGGGGTGGGGCTACGTCGCCGCGTTCGCCGAGGCGGCGATGGTCGGCGCGATCGCCGACTGGTTCGCGGTCGTCGCGCTGTTTCGCCATCCGCTCGGGCTACCGATCCCGCACACCGCGATCATCCCGAGCAACAAGGACCGCATCGGCGAGAACCTCGCCACCTTCATCTGCGCCAACTTCCTGAGCACGGAGCAGGTGCTGGCCAAGCTGCGCGAGCTCGACCCGGCCGCCCGCCTGGCCGCGTGGCTGGCCGAGCCGCGTCATGCCCTGGGCCTGGCCGAGCATCTCTCGTCGGCGCTCGCCTACGCGCTCGGCGTGCTCGACGACGAGCGGGTGCGCGCCTTCTTCCGCTCGACGGTCGTGGCCCGCCTCGAGCAGGTCGACGTGACACGGCTGACGGGCCAGCTGCTCGACGTGCTCACCGCCCAGCAGCGTCACCAGCACCTGCTCGACGGCGTGCTGCAGCAGCTCGGTCACATGCTCGACGACGAGACCCTCAAGGCCGAGGTCGCCGAGGTCGTCGCCGCCGAGGTCAAGTACCTGCGCTTCGTCGGCCTCGACAACGTCGCCGGCCGCTACGCCACCGAGAAGATGGTCGCCGGCGTGGTGCGGCTCGTCGGCGAGATGGGCGCCGATCCGACGCATCCGCTGCGCCTGCGCTTCGACGCCTTCGTCGCCGACTTCATCGAGCGGCTGAAGGACGACCCCGAGGTCCGCCTCAAGGGCGAGGCGATCAAGCAGGAGCTGCTCGCGCACCCGGCGCTGTCGCAGTACCTGCACGGCCTGTGGAGCGAGACGATCGCCTGGGTGCAGCGCGACCTGGGCGATCCGGCCTCGTCGATCCGCGAGCAGGCCATGCTCGGCACGCGCTCGCTCGGCGAGAAGCTGCTCGCCGACGACGCGATGCGCGGCTGGATCAACGAGCAGATCCGGAGCGCCGCGCCGCGCTGGATCGAGCGCTACCGCGAGGACATCCGCCTCTACATCATCGCCCGGGTCGGCGACTGGAACGCCGCCGAGATGACCCACGAGCTCGAGCGCAACATCGGCCGCGACCTGCAGTTCATCCGCATCAACGGCACGCTGGTCGGCGGCCTGGTCGGCCTCGCGATCTACAGCGCGACGCAGTGGCTGTCGCGCGGCTAGGACCGTCGCGCCACCACCGCATGGGTCCGTTACTCCTTCGCTGCAGCCTCTTCGACGGTGAGCACGGCCTCCGGCGAGGCTTCGAGCCGGTTCTTCGGGATCGCCTTGCCGCTCTTGTCGGACAGCCCGTAGGTACCGAGCTCGATCTTCTTCAGGGCGCGATCGATGTTGGCTAGGCGCGGCAGGTCGACCTCGTGCTTGGCCTGCAGGATCTCCTTCCTGTCCATCGACTGGGCCGCGTCCTCGTACTCCGCAGCCTCGGCGCCGCCCGCCTGACGGTCGTTCATCTCCTTCAGCGCCGAGTTCTCGGCGCCCTGGAGATCGGCCTTCAAGGCCTCCAGGCGCTTCTTTTGGGCGGCGATGAATTCCTTGCTGAGCGTGTTCTTGTCGGACATGTCGGTTCCAGGCGGTTCGGGTGCGGTATGCGGGTTCCGAGCGAGGATAGTCGAGGTGGTCGCTGCGCTAAGCTGAAGACCATGTCGTGGCTGGCCAGACTCCTGAGGCGCGCGCCCTCGCTCGACGAGGCGCGCAACGACGGCCTGGCACTGGCGATGGACTGGGGCGAGCAGTGGCTGTCGCCGATCCAGGAGCGGTTGCGCCAGCACCATCGGTCGCTGGGCACGAGCGAGCTCGACCGCATCAACGACGAATGCCAGGGCGCGATGCGCCTAGGCCACGAGGCCGTCCATGCCTTCATTCGCGACGGCGAGCCCGCGCTCCTCGTGGAATCGCTCGATCCGATCCTGCGCGCGAAGTACCCGTGGGTCAGCGACGCCAACATGCAGCGCCTGTTCCAGCAAGGCCTCTACTACGCGACCAAGGCGGGCGGGCCGGCGCGCGACAAGGTGTAGCGTCGCACTGCCCGTCGTTCGATCGAGTGGGGCAGACAAGGAAACGCCATGACGACCTCCGCACTTGCGCGACGGCAGCCACGCATCGCCCTGATCCTCGCCGCGGCGCTGCTCGCCCCGGTCGCGCTCGCGCAGGCCCAGGGCGCCTATCCCGACAAGCCGGTGAGGTTCCTCACCAACTTCCCGCCGGGCGGCCCGCTCGACATCCTCGGTCGTGCGCTCGCCGTGCCGCTGCAGGCCGAGCTGAAGCAGCCCTTCGTGGTCGACAACCGGCCGGGCGCCGGCGGCAACATCGGCGCCGACATCGTGGCCAAGGGCCCGGCCGACGGCTACACCGTGCTGCTCACCATCGACACGCCGTTCACGATCAACCCGCACGTCTACGCGTCGATGCCGTTCAAGCCCGGCGATCTGAAGCCGCTGATGATCTTCAGCAGCTCGGGCCTCACCTTCGGCATCGTGCCCGACCTCGACGCGAAGACGCTGCCCGAGTTCATCGCGCTCGCGAAGAAGCGCGAGATGAACTTCAGCTCGGCCGGCAACGGCAGCCCGGGGCACCTGGCCGCCGAGATCTTCGCCCACGAGACGGGCACGAAAATCGTCCACGTGCCGTACAAGGGCAACGCGCCGGCAGTCACCGCGCTGCTCGGCAAGGAAGTCCAGGCCGCGATCGTCGCGACGCCGGGCCTCGCGCCGCACGTGCGGGCCGGCAAGGTGAGAGCGCTCGCGGTCACCGGCCGGCAGCGCTCCCCGGTGCTGCCTGACGTGCCGACGGTCGGCGAGCTCGGCCTGCCCAAGCTCGAGTTCGAGGTGCTCTACCTCTCGATGGTGCCGGCCGCGACACCCGATGCGGTGATGGAGAAGCTGCACGTGGCGCTGCGGTCCGCGCTCGCCTCGGCTGACGTCAAGGCGCGTCTCGCCAGCCTCGACATGATCGCGCTCGGCGAGACCGGCAAGGCCGCCGCGGGTGTAGCGTCGCGCTGCCCGTCGTTCGATCGAGCGGGGCAGACAAGGAAACGCCTGAGCATGGCCACGAGACGCCCCAACTTCATCTTCATCGTCGCCGACGATCTCGGCTTCGCCGACCTCGGCTGCTACGGCGGCCGCGAGGCGAGCTTCGGCCCGGTCTCGCCGGTGCTCGACGATCTCGCCGCGAAGGGCGTCCGCTTCACGCAGGGCTACGCCAACTCGCCGGTCTGCTCGCCGACGCGCTTCGGCATGATCACCGGCCGCTACCAGTACCGCCTGCGCGGCGCCGCAGAGGAGCCGATCAACAGCAAGAGCCGCGGCAGCACCACGCTCGGCATGCCGCCGTCGCATCCGACGATCCCGTCGCTGCTGAAGGACGCCGGCTACCGCACGTCGCTGATCGGCAAGTGGCACCTCGGCTCGCTGCCGAGCTTCGGCCCGCTGCGCTCCGGCTACGAGGAGTTCTTCGGGCCGATGTCGGGCGGCGTCGACTATTTCAGCCACTGCGACTCGACCGGCCGGCACGACCTGTGGCTCGGCGAGAGCGATCACGTCGAGAACGGCTACCTCACCGACCTGATCTCGCGCCGCGTCGTCGACTACGTGAAGCGCACGGCGACGCGGCCCGATCCGTTCTTCCTCAGCGTGCACTACACCGCGCCGCACTGGCCGTGGGAGACGCGCGACGACGCCGGCCGCTCGCCGGTCGTGAAGGATCACCTCTTCGATCTCGCCGGCGGCAACATCCACGTCTACCGCCGCATGATTCATCACATGGACGAGGGCATCGGCTGGATCGTCGCGGCCCTGCGCGAGGCCGGCATCGAAGACGACACGCTGCTCGTCTTCACCAGCGACAACGGCGGCGAGCGCTTCTCCGACAACTGGCCGCTGGTCGGCGGCAAGATGGACCTGACCGAAGGCGGCATCCGCGTGCCGTGGATCGCGCACTGGCCACGCACGATCGGCGCGGGCGGCGTCACGCCGCAGCAGTGCATGACGATGGACTGGTCGGCGACGATGCTCGATGCGGCCGGCGTGAGCGCGCATCCGGACTATCCGCTCGACGGCGTGTCGCTGCTGCCGGTGCTGCGTGATCCGTCGGCGGCGTTCGACCGGCCGCTCCACTGGCGCATGAAACACCGCGACCAGCGCGCGATGCGTCGCGGCGACTGGAAGTACCTGCGCGTCGACGGCAACGACTACCTCTTCGACATTCCCGGCGACGAGCGCGAGCGCGCCAACCTCGGCAAGCGCGAGCCCGAGCGGCTCGCGGCGATGCGCGACGTGTGGGAGGCCTGGAACGCGACCATGCCCGCGATCCCGGAGGACGCCGCCGTGAGCCTCGGCTACGGCGTGCGCGACATGCCGCAGCGCTGACAGCCGGTCAGCGACAACGACAACGACAACGACAGGACGAAGACGATGAAGATCCACTCCGCGTGTCTGGCCACCGTATTGGCGGCGGCCGCTTCGCTCGCCACGGCGCAGACGACCTGGCCCGACAAGCCCATCCGCGTGATCGTGCCGCTGCCGCCGGGCGGCCCGAGCGACATCGTGCTGCGCAGCGCCGCCGAGAAGATGCAGGCGACGCTGAAGCAGCCCCTGATCATCGACAACAAGCCGGGCGCCGCCGGCAACCTCGGCGCGGGCGAGGCGGCGCGCGCCGCGCCCGACGGCTACACGTGGCTGTGGACGACCGACACGCTGCTGACGGTGAACCCGCACGTCTATCCGAAGCTCGCCTTCAAGCCCGAAGATCTCCAGCCGGTGATGCGCGCGAGCGCCTTCAGCCAGACGCTGGTCTGCAATCCGGCCACCGGCATCAAGAGCGTCGCCGACCTGGTGAAGCAGGCGAAGACGAGGCCGATGACCTACGCTTCCGGCGGCGCCGGCTCGCCGGGCCACCTCAGCACCGAGCTCTTCAAGAGCGCGGCGGGCATCGAGATGACGCACGTGCCCTACAAGGGCCCGGCGCCGGCGATGCAGGACATCCTCGGCGGCCAGGTCGACTGCGGCTTCCTCGCCGGGCCGACCGTGCTGCCGATGGTGCGCGCCGGCCGGCTCGTCGCGCTCGCGGTCTCCGGCGCGCGCCGCTCGCCGCTCCTGCCCGAGGTGCCGACGGTCGCCGAGTCGGGCTTCCCGGGTTTCGACGCGACCTTCTCGCTCGTGCTGTTCGCGCCGCGCGGCGTGCCCGCCGCCATCGTCGACAGGATGCAGGCCGCGCTTGCCGAAGCGTTGAAGCAGCCCGCCATCGTCGAGCGCCTGCGCCAGACCGATCAGCAGGTCGTCGCCGACCCGCCCGCGGCGAGCGCCGCGAGGCTGGCCGCGGACTCGAAGACCTGGGGCGCGGTCGCGAAGAAGATCGGGTTGCGGCTCGACTGAGCGGCAGGCCGCGACGCCCTTCACGCCGAACGCCGCCCTTTCGCCGCCGCCCGCCTCCGGGCCAGCACGCGATGTGGCGATCCGACTGTCGCGCCGCCGGGGCGCGGCTGTCCTGACGGCTTGCCGACGCTTGCGTGATCGTTCGCCGATGCGTTGCCGGTCATGACGCAGACATCCCGCAGCGACATGCCGTCGACGGCCGTCCGTGACATGCCCGTGCGATCGGCCGACCCGTCGATCAGGTGTGCGACTCGCAGCACGGGCTCGGCTGGTGGCGAATGACTCCGATTGAAACGCTGCGACTCAAGGGCCGTCGAGTCCTCTTCCACTCCCGACCTTCTGCGCGCCAGCGTCGCGCAGCAGCGCTTCGATCCGCTCGACCTGTTCGCTGCCCTTGTCGGTCCGCACCGACACCGCGACGCCTTCGAACTGCACGAGATCCTCGTACGAGGGCGACCGGCGCGGAATGCCCATCAAGTCGTCGAGCAGGTGACCGACGCTGGTGAAGAAGCCGCCGGTGGCGTATTCGTCGAGCATCACGCCCGAGGCGCTGCGCGGACGCATGCCCTTTTCGTGGAGATGCACGTCGGCTGAGGGAATGCCGCTGCGTGTCAGCGTGTCCACCGCCCGTTGCGCCGGCCATTCAAGTCCCGGCCGCGGGTGCCGACAACCGAGCACCCCTTCGGTGTCCACGGAGCTCCCTTCCATGAAACGTCTGATCACTCTCGTCGCGTGTGCCCTGGTCGCAGGCGCGGCGATCACCTCCTGCGGTGGCGGCGGCGACAGCGCAGCCGGCACGGCCACCGCCGACAAGCTGACGATCGTCGGCGCCGGCAGCTGAGCGAGGCGCGATCATGAAAAAGCTCCTCCGGCTCACCCTCCTCGCCGCCGCCTTCGCGTCGTCGCAGGCGATGGCGCTCGATGCCAGCTCGCTCAAGCTCCAGGTCTACAGCGTGATGCTGTCGACGAGCCCGCTCTGCACGAATCCCTACACCGTGTTCTCGAACACGGCGCCGACCGAGGTCGACTTCCTCGCCGCGCCGACGCTCGGCAGCGGCAACCCGCCCGACGGGACGTACAACTGCGTCATCATCAAGATGTCGGACATCATCCGGTTCACGCCGAGTGCGTCGTCGGGGCTGTGCCAGGCCAGCACGCAGTACGCGGCCGACGTCTGCCGTACCGACAATGGCGGCAGCACCCAGGCGCCCGATGCGATCGGCGCGCCGTCGATGTGCAGCGGTACCGACACCGCGCCGGTGTCCGATCCGGTGTACCTCTACCTGACGACGAATGCGTCGGCGGGCACCGGCGGCAACACCTTCATGCAGCCGACCAGCACGAGCAGCACCAACGGCCTCAACCTGACTGCACCGCTGGTGATCGCCGGCGCCGCGCGGTCGAAGTTCGTCGTCAACGCCACCGGCAAGGTCGGCGACGACGGCGTCAACTGCGGCATGAACCCACCGGTGTTCGGCTTCCAGAAGCTGCCCTGATCGTCTGCACGGGCCGCCGAGCGGCCCGGCGCTTGTCCTCGTCGCGGCGGGCTATCGTCGCGGCGACACTCCGGAGCGCCATCGTGCCGATCAAACGTCCTCAGGGTTCGCCCGGCCGCGTGGCCGTTTTCACGCACACCTCGAAGGTTTTGAAGGGCAACGCCCTCGGCGACCCGTTCGTGCGGCCGCTGCACGTCTGGCTGCCGCCCCAATACGACGCGAAGGAGTTCGGCGAGCGGCGCTTCCCGGTCCTCTTCGACCTGGTTGGATTCATGGGCAGCGGCCCGAGCCACACAGGCTGGAAGGGCTTCGGCGAGAACGTCCCCGAGCGCGCCGCGCGGCTCATCCACCAGAAGAAGATGGAGCCGGCGATCGTCGTCTTCCCGGACTGCTTCACCGCGCTCGGCGGCAACCAGTACATCAACTCGTCGGCGGTCGGCCGCTATGCCGACTACCTGACGCAGGAGCTCGTGCCCTTCGTCGACGCACAGTTCCGCACGCTCGCGTCGCGCGATCACCGCGGCTGCTTCGGCAAGAGCTCGGGCGGCTACGGCGCGATCGTCCACGGCATGCTCCATCCGAAGGTCTGGGGCGCGGTCGCCGATCACTCGGGCGACGCGTATTTCGATTTCGTCTATGCCGCCGACTGGCCGAACACGCTCGACGCGCTCGCGAAGTTCGCGCTGCCCAAACGCAAGGAAGGGCCGGTCGACGTCCGGGCGCTCGCCTCGGTGCAAGGCCTCGCCGAAGGTCTCGACGACGGCCGCGTCGCCCGCTTCCTCGCCGACCTGCGCAGGAAGAAGAAGCTCGCAAAGGACGATGGCCACACCGTGATGAACCTGTGCATGGCCGCGACCTACGACCCCGACCCGGCGGCGCCGAACGGCTTTCGCGTGCCGTTCCACCTCGAGACCGGCGAGCGCATCGAGTCGCGCTGGAAGCGCTGGCTCGCCCACGACCCGATCCACATGGCCCGGCGGCACGCGAAGGCGCTGAAGAGCCTGCGCGCGATCTACATCGACTGCGGCTGGACCGACCAGTACCGCATCCACTACGGCGCGCGGCTGCTCTCGCTGCGCCTCGCCGAGCTCGGCATCGCCCACACCTACGAGGAGTTCGACGACAACCACTCCGACATCGACTACCGCATGGATACGAGCCTGCCGTTCCTGGTGGGGGCGCTCGGCTGAAGGACGGGTCGTTCAGACGGTGACCGTGCCCTCGATCGAGTCGTCGAGCGTCTTGCCGATCACGGCGCCGATCATCATCTTGATGCCGGCGCGGCAATCGCGGTGCCCGCGGCGGCGGGTTCGCCCCGATCCGCACCGACGCGTGACAGCGGGCAAGATGCGGCCATGACATCGCTTCCCGTCCTCGCACTGCCCGGCCTGTTGTGCGACGAGCGTCTCTGGCAGCACCAGGCCGTCGCGCTCGCGCCCGGCCATCCGCTGACGACGTTCCCGCTCGTGCCGCACGCGTCGATGGCCGAGCTCGCCGTCGCCGCCCTGGCGCGCGCACCGGCGGGTCGATTCGCCCTCATGGGCCTGTCGATGGGCGGCTACCTCGCGCTCGAGATCATGCGGCGCGCTCCGGAGCGCGTTGCCGCGCTCGCCCTGCTCGACACGAGCGCGCGTCCCGACACGATGGAAGCGACGGTTGCCCGTCGCCAGGCGATCGCCGCCTCGGCGACCGACTTCGACGGCGTCGCCGCCGCGTTGATGCCGCGCCTGCTGCATCCGGCGCACCTCGACGACCGCGTCATCGTCGACGTCGTGACCGCGATGGCGCGAGCGATCGGCCGCGACGGCTACGTGCGCCAGCAGGAGGCGATCATCGGCCGCGCCGACAGCCGGCCGACGCTGGCGCAGATCCGCTGCCCGACGCTCGTGCTGTGCGGCGGCGAGGACGCGCTCACGCCGCTCGCGCTGCACGAGGAGATGCACGCGGGCATCGCCGGCTCGACGCTGGTCGTGATCGAGCGCTGCGGCCACCTCTCGACGCTGGAGCGGCCGGACGAGGTGAGCGTTGCGTTGCACCGCTGGCTCGCCGGCGTCGATGCCTAGCGACTGGCTGCGCTGAACGACGGGCCGCCCAGCCTTCAGGTATTCGGCACGATCGGCGACTCTTCGCTCGCCGCGATCGATTCGGGCAACACGTCGCCGCGCAACGGCAGCGGCTCGCCGAGCCAGAGCGCGTGTGTCAGGTGATCGGCGCGCGGCGCCAGCGTATTGGGGTGGACCAGGACGCTCAGGCCCTGACGATGCAGCGCCAGCCAGGGCACGAGCGCGGCGAAGACGGCGGGCTCGAACGCGACCTGGTACATCGCCGCCACGTGCGGGCCGACAGGGACCTCGTGCCAGCGCCCGAGCTGCACGCTGAAGCGCTGCGCGATCGCCGCGCGCACGAGCTCGGCCTCGGCTCGCGTCGTCGCCGGGTCGAAATAGACGTGGGCGTGCCAGCTGAGGATCCCGGGCTCGGCGGCGACCGTCATCGCGGTCCCGTCAACGTCCGGCCGGGAGCTTGCGCACGAGCTCGAGCGCCTTCGCGACGTTCGCCTCGGGCGACACGCCGCCGACCGCCGCGGCGACCGTGCCGTCGCGCTTCACGATGAAGGTGGTTCGCTCGGTGAAGCCGTGGTCGATTTCCTTGCCGCGCGTGTCGGTCGCGCCCTTCTGCACACCGGTCACGCGCAGGCCGAAGGCGCGCGCGATCCGGCCGTCGCCGTCGGACGCCACGGCGAGCTTGCCGGCGCAGTAGTCGGGGTCGGCGGAGAAGGTGTTGAGCCGCTCGATGCTGTCGAGCGAGACGCCGATGATCGTCGCGCCGGCAGCGGCGAAGGCGTCGGCCTTCGACGAGAACTCGTGCGCCTGGATGTTGCAGCCTTCGGTGTAGGCGGAAGGGTAGAAGTAGACGACGACCGGCCCCTTGGCCAGTCCGTCCTTTAGCGCATACGTGAACGGCTTGCCGGCGAGCGACGCCGGCGCGGTGAACGCGGGCGCGGTGTCGCCGGCCTTCAGGGTCGCCGCGGCGGCCGTGGTGACGGCGAGCAAAGCGAGAGTGCGAAGGAGCGTGCGCAGGATCATGACGGGCCTCGGTGTGCCGACGGGCACCGATTCTCGTGCGTTCGCGCCGGCGGCGCTGCGCGGCCACGACGATCGCGATGGCCGATGCCGCGACGTCGAGCGATGTCACCGGCGCGCAGTGTCTTCGTCGCGCTGACGCAGCGTTCGGCGCTTCAGGGTGTCGGGGTCCGGCGACGCCGCCAGCCGAGCGCGGCCACGCCCAAGGCCAGGAAGGCGAAGGTCGAAGGTTCGGGGACGGCGGCGATCGTGAGGCTCCCGGTCTGCGCCAGCGAGAGGGTGTTGCCGAGGTAGATGTCGCTGAACGCGCAGCCCTGACCGGTGTCGACGGCGCAGAGCAGGCCACCGCCATAGCCGATCAGCGAAGTCCCCGGGACCGCGACGTTGAGCAGGTAGCCGCCGCTGCCGAGGCTCTGGAGCAGATACGCCGGGTTGAGACCGCTCGGTGCGAACACGCTTTGCGGACCCGGGTGGCTGAATTCCGACAGCAGCGTGCCGCCCGAATACAGGAACGCGTGTTGGTCGAGCACGTAGCCGACGGTGGTGTCGACGGTCACGGTGCCGGTGACGTTCGTTCCGTCCGCGAAGCTGGCGGCGAGCGCGAAGGTCCTGATGTCGTTGCTCGCGCGGGCGACGATGCCTTGCGTGACATTGGCCAGGAACGCAGCGCCGGAGAACAGGTCGCTGGTGGCGCAGTGGACGACGCTGGTCGTCGAGCAGAGCTCGCTGCCACCGTAGCCGACCAGCGACACGCCGGGAACCGCGCCGACGAAGATGAAGTCGCCCGTGCCCTGGCTCGGGAACAGGTACGACGGCGCCAGGCCGGGCACGGAGAACGGCCCCTGCCCGGCCGGCGGGCCGAACGTCGACAGCGCTGCGCCGTTGCGGTACAGCGTGGCGTTCTCGCCCACGACGATGCCGCTCGCCGTGTCGATGGCGACGGTGCCGGCGACGTAGTCGCCGTTGTCGAGGACGGCGCGGACATTGAAGTCGGTCGACGCATGCGCGGCTGTCGCGAGCGAGAGCAGCAGCGCCGCGCCGATCGAACGAGAAATGAGTTTCACGGGAGGAGTTCCTCGCAAAGGAAGGTCTTCAGTATCGGCGACGGCTTGCCGTCGGTCGATGCCGGCCGGCGCGCTTTCACGACGTTTAAGGCCGGGACCGAGCATTCACCGGCTTCGGGCGGCTCGTCTCCACCGCGTCGCATCGGACCTGGACGCTGCCTCTCGTCCGACAGGACTGCCGGCAATCGCGGGGTGGTGCGACGCCTGGCGCGAGTCCAGAATGAGCTCGGAGCTACCGTGAAGCCCTCGTCCGCCCTGCGCAAATCGGCTCTCGTCGTGCCGGTGCTGGTGATCTCCGTGGCTGCGGTGCGCATGGCGGCGTTCTGGCACGGCATCGGCCGCTCGCGCGCGCTCGCGGCGGCGGGCCGGCGCTACGAGCGGCGCCAGGCAGCCAGCGCACACGCGATCCTCGTCCTCGGCGACAGCACGGGCGTGGGCGTCGGCGCAGAGCGGCCCGAGGACTCGATTGCCGGAAGGCTCGCGACCGACTTCCCGGAGTCCGACATCGTCAACATCAGCTGCTCAGGCGCATGCGTTGGCGATGCGCTGGCGCAGGTGCGGCAATGCTTGGCCGAAGGTCGCCACTTCGATGTCGCCGTGCTCCATCTGGGCGGCAACGACGTCGTCCGCGGCACCAGCGTCGCCCAGCTCTCGACCGCGTGCGACGCGCTGATGGTCGAGCTGGGAGGCCTCGCCCGCCGCACCGTCTGGCTCGGCCCGCCGAACATCGGCCTGGCGCCGCTGTTCCCGCTGCCTTACGCCTGGCTCATGGCCTCTCGCTCGCGTGCGGCGACGAGCGTCTTCGCGGCGAGCGCCGCGAAGCACGGCGTCGCCTACATCGACTTCTCGACGCCCGAGCACGCCGAGCGCCTTCGCCACGGCAGGAAGCTGCACTTCGCCGAAGACGGCTTTCACCCCAGCAGCTCGAGCTACGGCTACGGCTACGCCACCGCGCGCGCCGCGATGCTCGGGCCGGCCGAGCGCTGAGCCGGGCCCGCGCGCTCAGCGCTTCTGGCGCCGGTCGGCCTCGTCGGTCGCTTCGCCGCGGTCGGTGGGCAGCTTGCCCGAGTCGACATCCTCCTTGGCCTGGCGCATGACGTCGCTCGGCGCGCCGGTGCCGCTGTCCGATGATTCGCCGTGCTCGTGCGGCAGGCGCGGCGACTGCTCGCCGTCCTTCGCGACGTGGGTGCGGCTGGTTTTCGGAGATGTGGGCTCGGGCGTGGGAGATTCTCGGCAGGGGACGAAATCCAGGGCACCCGGCATGCCGGCGACCTGGCGCCGCGCTTCCGATAGGCTTCGCCCTGCCATGTACGACCACAACCAGACGCTCGTCCCCGATTCTTTCCTCGCGCTGCACTCCGCACATGGACGCCCGCTCCTGGCGCGCGCCGAGATGGAGGGGCGCTTCGAGCTGTGCGAGGACCTCGCCCTGCACACGGCGTCGTTCCTCGCCGCCCATGAGCAGGACCCCGACGACAGCGACGACGCGCTGCGGCGCTGCCACGCCGGCCTCGTCGTCGAGCCGGCGTCAGTGTCGGCGGACGAGGCGGCGTGGGTGATCCGGCGCGTCGCCGAGCTCCAGGACTGGCCCGCGCCCGCGTGGCTGGGTGCCGCTTCGCCGGCGGCGTCGTCTTGAAGGCGCCGCAACGGCTGCGCCCGCTGCTCGAGGAAGGCCTGATCGACTCTGTCGTGCGCCAGCTGATGAGCGGCAAGGAGGCGATGGTCTACGTCGTGCGCTGCGGCGACGAGACGCGCTGCGCCAAGGTCTACAAGGAGGCGACGCAGCGCAGCTTTCGCCAGGCCGTCGACTACACCGAGAACCGCAAGGTCAAGAACTCGCGCCAGGCCCGCGCAATGGCCAAGGGCACGCGCTTCGGGCGCGCGGCGCAAGAGGCGGCATGG